>Ga0068706_1000001_pt1 | contig 172499 bp, 151 predicted proteins | sample YNPMSBMetaG_FD_65632 | JGI IMG/M metagenome (GOLD analysis project Ga0068706, IMG submission 65632) | Anoxygenic and chlorotrophic microbial mat microbial communities from Yellowstone National Park, USA - YNP MS-B MetaG | ecosystem: Environmental > Aquatic > Thermal springs > Hot (42-90C) >...
TTATGAATAAAATAACTTTTCTTTTTTCACTAATTTTCATCCCAATATTTACTTTTATTTATAAAAATTATTTTAATGAAGAAATAAAAAAAATTATTTTAATTATTTCTATTATAATTTTAATTTTATTTATTCTAATTTATTGTTTCATTTCTCTATTTTATTTTTTATATTATGAAAAAAAAATAATAAAATGTAAAAATTGCTTTTTCAAACTTTATAAAAAAATTAAATCTTTTAAAAATATCAATATTATCAAAAGTAAAAATATTGAATCTATTAAAAATAGTAAATTCTTAAATAAATTTTATTTAATCAAGAATAAAGATTATATTCTAAATCTACTAAAAAATTCAATATTTTTATATATTTTTTTTCTTATTCTTTTTATAATATCTTTATCATTTTTAAATCTTGATGAAATAAAAAATAAATATTCAAATATTCCATACTTTTATTTTTGTAATACTAAAATATATATAATAAAGATTAAAAGTTCACCTGATGGTATTTTTAATAAAATAGAATATTATGGTGAAATTATTGGTGAGATCGATAAAAGTTCTTTATATTTTAATAATTCTATAAACCCCTATAAAGATAATTCTTCTAATAAAAAAAGATTTATTGATAAAACACAAATAGTTTATAAATTATACAATTACAAAAATAAGATTAAAGTTTATACAAATTCAACAAACCTTTTGAAAAATAAAGACTTATTATTGTTAAGCTTCTCTAATCCAAAATATTTTTCAATAAATAACAATACAAAAATGATTTATTTAAACTTATTTGAAGAAAATATTTTTGCAATTTATAAATATAATGGACCTGATTACTTTTCAAAATTTAAAAATTTAATAGTTTTTTATTCAAATAGATTTTTAAAAAAGGTTAATCTTTCTTTCTTTTTTGCTTCAATAACTGGTTCAAAAATTTTTTTAAACAAAAATTTATACAATAATTATTCTATTTCCGGGACTTCGCACATTTTAGCGTTATCAGGTTTACATCTAGGTATTATTGCAATTCTACTTATCTTTATTACTTCAATATTTTTTATAAAAAGAAATATTTCAATAATTATAATACTTTTAATTTCATTTTTTTATCTTTTTATAACTAATTTTAAATATGAATCTTTAATTAGAGCATATATTATGCTATTTATTGGTGGAATTACTTTTCTTTTTTCAAGAAAAATAGACCCTCTTGGTTTTTTCTCTATAACATTTTTTGTATCTTTTATATTTCTAAGAAATAGAACTTTTTCAATCTCTTTTATACTTTCAATTTCTTCTATATTTGCAATACTTATTTTTTATAACATTTTGGAAAAATATCTCAATAATTTTACAAAGGATTTTTCTAAAAATAAAACACTTAATAATCTAATAAATTTCATCAAACCATTTTTACTTTCATTATCAATTTCATTAATTCAAGCACCAATAATAATATTTTATTTTAATAGAATAAATTTCTTTTCATTTTTGATAAATCCATTTATAATTATTCTTTTTACAATAAACTTTTATTTTTCTATTTTTTTATTATTTCTTTCATTTTTTAATTTGAAAATTAGTATTTTAAATAGTATCTTAAATTCACTATTCTATTTTCAACATTATATTGTTAAAAAATTTAATCAATTTACTAATAATTATAGGATAAACATTGAAAAAATAAATCTCATAATTCTATTTGTATTTTTAATATTTATAATCCTTATAATAAATACTATACAAAATAAAAAGGTTAAAGATTAAATAGCATAAAAATAATAAAGTTTAATTATATTGAAGATGATAAAACTTTAAAGATTACAAGAGAAATTGTTTCTTTATCTGTATTACTTAAATTATTAAAACAAAGAGAAAAGATGTTTCCTTCTTTATAAACTACAGAACAATCAGCAATAACTCTATTATACTTTAAAAAAATATCTACAGATCTTAATACCCTTCCTACCCAAACAATATTAATATCTTGTTCATTATCAAATACACATTTTGCACCACCAAGAGAAAGGTCAACTATCCTTGCTTTTACAAGTCTTTCTCCTTCTTTAAAGGCTATAAAAAATCTAGATTGTTCATTTATATTAACTCTTATAAACTTTCTTCTATCATCAGGATTTAACCCTACTTTTTGTAATATTTTATTAACAGTTTCAATTAAATCTTGATCAGATTTTGTTTTTGGATAAATACCAATGACACTATAATTTGGTCCTGTAAGCTTAATATTTTTTAATTTTTCTAAATCAACTTTTGTTACTCCTAAGATAAACTTTAAATTATAATCAATATTGCTTGTTAATGATAAAATAAATGATTCTGGATTATTTTCAATAGTATAAAAATCAACAAGAAAAAAATCAATTTTTTTATTTTTAACATAATAAGCTAACAATTTTAAATCATCTGAAGCGACAACTTCAAATCCTCTTGGTATAAAATTAGTTGTTATATATTCAATTGTTTGAGGTTTTAAACCATATAAAGCAAATGTTAGATTTCTTTCATATTTTATTTCTTTAAGTCCAAGAACAATCTTAAAATATCCATAATCACTTTTAAAGTCAATTATAGCAATATTTTCATAGTTAAGTTCCTTTGTTTTTGAAGGGTCAATTATCTCAGGTATTCCAATATCTGCTTTAACATTAATTTGAGAAAAATAAGCTGATATTCTTCCAGAAATAGTATTGCTAATTTCAGAAAGTATTGAATTTGATAAATTTATATTATCTGCTGCATTTTTATGAATGTTTTCATCTTTTGATCTATCTAACAATTTAGAAAAATCTTCTTCTAATTTATTTTTTATTCCCTCATCAAAAAAAGTTATTATATGTCCATTAAAATCACCAGCAATTGGAATTTTTATTCCAAACCATTTAACCTCCATCTCTCCTTTTAAAAGATAAACTGCATTTTTTACTAAATTTATATCAGAAAAACTTTTAACAGTTGCTAAAACCCCTAATGTTAAAACATTTATAATTTTACCATCTAACATTTATAGAACCTTTATGTTTTATAAATTATTACTTTTTCTACTATTTATATATTTTTATTTAATGTAATAGTAAAACAAAATAAAATATTTTCAATAAAAGAATAACAAGGTTAAAAACAAATATATTTTTTATGAAATATTAAAACATTAAACTAAAGTTAATTAAAGCTTAAAAATTTAAATTCCTTTTTCAATATTTTTAATAGATAATTATAATTATTTAAATCATTTAATCCCATTGTAGCAATTCTTATAGCATTGTTTTTTAAAAACCCTTGCCCATCTGCAATTGAAATATTGTATTTTTCATACAAATTTGAAACAAAGGAAGATGAATTTTTAAAATAAAATACAACTAAAGAATTAGATGGAAATAACGGATACTCTTCCAAACCATGATTTTTTAAAAAATCTCTAATTTTATTATTAATAGAAATATTTTTTTCAATTATATCAACGACACCTTTTTTTAATATAAATTTAATATTCAACCACAAGTTATAAATATTCAAAATAGCAGGAGTATAAGGAATAAGATTATTTAAATAATTTTTTATATTCATATAGTAACTTTTAGAATTGACTATTTTAGTAATAGCACTTTTCAAAATAGAAATAAAACTTATACCAGCTAATGAAGATAAACCTTTTTGTGAAGAAAAAATAAGAAGATCAATATTAAAATATTCTTGAGAAAAATAATTTGATAAAATATGAGAAATAGAATCACAAATTAAAAAAAGTTTGTATTTTTCCTTTATTTTTTTTATCTCATCGAGATTTAATGCAATTCCAGTAGATGTTTCTGTTGCTTGAAAAAGAAGATGAGTATATGGAACACCATTATTTATCTCTTTTAATATTTCATTCTCAATCTCTTCATAAGAAACTTTTCTAGAATTTGCAAAATTTAAACAATTATAATTAAATTCTTTGCATTTTAAAATTTCGCAAAACCTATCTCCAAACTTTCCATTTGATATAACCAACACTTTAGAAGAAATATCAACAAAATTCTCAATTGCCATTTCCATTGCGAGAGTTCCAGATCCTGTAACTGCTATAATTTCACCAAAAGGATTATCTACAATTAATTTTAAATTTTGAATTAAATCAAAATATATATATTCAAAATCTTTATTTCTTTGTGAAATAATTGGAAATTTATAAGCTTTTTTAGAAAAAGAAGTAATATCTACAGGGCCTGGTAAAAAATTGTAATGTTTTTTTTTTTGAACTTTTTTAATATTTGATTCATTTTTAATCTTAAATAATCTATTTGTATTTTTATTCTTTAATTATTCCCATTCTATCGTAGCTGGTGGTTTTGAGGTTATATCATAAACAACTCTATTTATGCCTTTTACATTGTTTACAATTGTACTAGAAATTTTATCTAAAATTTCATGAGGCAATTTATACCAATCAGCTGTCATTCCATCAACTGAAGAAACTGCCCTTATAGCACAAACATTTTCATATGTTCTTTCATCGCCCATTACTCCAACACTTTTAATAGGCAATAAAACAGCAAATAACTGCCAAATCTCTTTATTAATTTCCGCATACTCTTCTAAAATGTTTCTCAAAATAAAATCAGCTTCTCTTAATATATCAAGTCTTTCTTTTGTAACTTCTCCAATTATTCTAATAGCAAGTCCGGGGCCTGGAAAAGGTTTTCTATTTATATATCTTTCAGCTATTCCTAATTTTTTCCCAACTTTTCTAACTTCATCTTTAAAAAGTTCTCTTAATGGTTCAATTAATTCAAAATTCATATTTTTAGGTAATCCACCTACATTATGGTGAGTTTTGATTGTTGCTGAAGGACCTTTAAATGAAATTGATTCAATTACATCAGGATATAATGTTCCTTGAGCAAGAAATTTAATTTTACCAAGCTTTTTAGCCTCTTTTGAAAATAATTCAATAAATGTTTTTCCTATTATCTTCCTCTTTTTCTCAGGGGCAATTATTCTTTTTAATTTTTTTAAAAATATCCTTTCTCCATCAACAAAAATAAAATTTTCACCAAAATTTTCTTTAAAAAAAGAAATTATAGATTTACTTTCATCTTTTCTCATCAAACCTGTATCTACATAGATAAGATACAAATTTTTATCAATAGCTTTTTTTAAAAGAAATGCAACAACTGTTGAATCAACTCCACCTGAAACTGCAAGCAAAACTTTTTCATCTTTTACCTTTTCTTTTATTTTTTGAATTTCATTATTTATAAAAATATCCTCATTCCAATCTATCTTGATAAGAGCAACCTCTTTCAAAAAATTATTTAAAATCTCCTTACCATACTCAGTATGATAAACTTCAGGATGAAATTGAAGACAATAAATATTATGAAATTTAAAAGCAGCAAATGGAGTTGAATCTGTATATGCTAAAACAACAGAACCTTCAGGAGGTTTAATTACTGAGTCTCCATGACTCATCCAAACATTAAAAGAATCAGGTATATTTTTAAATATACTCTCTTTATCTGAAATATATATTCTTGCTTTTCCATACTCTTTTTCTTTCGCTCTATTTACCTCACCACCAAAAGAATATGCTACAAGTTGCATTCCATAACATATTGCTAAAATTGGTAAATCTTTTGTTTTTATAAAGAAATCTCGAGGTAATTTTGGAGAATCTTTAGAATATATAGAATATGGAGATCCTGAAAGTATTATAGCATTAGGTTTTTTTATAAAAAGTTCTTCCCATTTATTAAAAGGGTATATTTCACTATAGAATCCAAGTTCTCTAATTTTTCTACAAATAAGCATTGTATATTGTGAACCAAAATCTAAAATACCAATCATTTTTACCCCTATAAAATCATATAATTATTTAATAAAAATTATTTAATAAAATATATTTTGCAAGTTCTTTATAAATTTATTCACCAAATATTTCTTTTCTTAAAATTAAAAAATCTTTTTCCCAGACAAGATTGTTATTTGAATCCAATTTTGTTTTGTATATCCTATAATCTTCAATTATTTCTTCAGGTTTAAACCATAGTTTAACCTCATATTCAGCTTTATCGCTAAAAGATGCATGAATTACATTCTCAAACCTAACAAGAACATGCCCATTATCTATTATCTCTTTTCCATCTTTATCAGTAACTATAACATTTTTACCATATTTCTGTCTTATTGTTATTATCTTTTTTGAATCTTCTCTATCCATTGGATTTGTTTTTCCAGCAATTTCTCTTATTTTTTTACAAGCATTATCACCATAGTAACAAAAAGCATATATAAAATTAAAATGATGATATTTCCCAAGCATGTAATTAATAACATCTTGAAAAAAAATCTTATTTCTATGCTCAAAATAATGATTTTTTAAAAGTTCAAATGATGGTTTTATAACTTTTGCTCCAACAAGATATATATCAAGCATATCGAGATGAGAAAGTATCTCTCCAACAAGAGAAAGCTCAACTCCATCAGGTTTAATTAAAACAAGTGCTAATTCTTCCATTGTCTATCCTTTTTTTATTACTTTAAATCAATTTTTTTCTTCACAAACTTCTTTAAATTTTTCACAATGAGGTAGAAGATTAAAAATAACTTTGGCAAGAATAGCCTCTTCTCTCTGCGTAACATTATTAAAAAGAAGTGAAAACTGATCATTTAAAATATTAATTACAGTACAATCAAAAATAAGATGATTATAGTTTAAAAAAAATTCAACATTATTAATTATATCTCCCGGTTTAACTATTTTTGCATCTTTTGGATTATCAAAAAGCAATCTTGCACCAACAAGGGAAAGATCAATAATAGAAGATTTAATAAGTATTCCATCATAATAAAATGAAGCAAAATATCTTTCTTTCTTATCAATTTTAACTCTTATATACATCCTCTTATCATTAATATTTATACCACATTCTTCTATAAGTTTTTGAATATATATATTTATTTCATTTACTTCTTGATTTTTTAAAAAAACTCCAAGTATTTGAGAATAAGGGGAAAAGTAATTTATATTTTTTATTTTTATTAGGTCACTTTTATTACATCCAATAATAAAATTCAAAAAATAATCTATTTTATCACTTATAAGTTCAAGACATTTCTGAATATGTTTATCAATAAGATTAATATCTACTAAACACAAATTCACTTTTATAGACTTAATTATTTTTGCAGCTGTTTTTAAGTCATTTGCATAAAGTACAGTTATACCACTTTTGATCCAATCAACAATAAATCCTTCTATAAAATTTTTTTCAAACCCAATTAAAAGAAAAATAATATCTTTATCAACATTTATTTGATTTAAACAAAAATATACAACAAATTCTCCGAAGTTTGAATTTATAACAATAGCAATTACTTTTTTATATGATAAATATTCTTTTTCAGTTGGTACTTTTTCAGGTGGCTCAATATCTAGTTTTAATCTATTTGACGTAAATTTATTTATCAAATTAGCACCTATTAAATTCAATATTTCTTTCATTACTGGTTCATCAAGATCACCATTCATATATTCTGTATAATTCAAAATTGAAACTGCTTCATAAATAATAGATTTTTTCAAATTTTCATTTATATCTATAATCAAATCTGCTTCTAAATTACCTTTTATTTTAATTTTATAAGTATTATCTGTAATAGTTATATCACTTTTAAAGATAAGAATTGATTTTATAAAAAATTTTATTTTTTTAAAAAGATTAAATATATCATTTAATACTGATAATAATAATTTTAATATTATTTTTTCTTCTTCCATAATTATTAATTTTTTTTATTAAAATAATAAAAACAATTTTATTATATTATAAAATATATTATTTCTTAAAGTATAATTTTAAATATTTTTTTTTCAAAAAAAAATTAAATTAATTTAAATTCACAAAATAAAATAAATAAATAAAAAGTTTTTTATATTAATCAAAAAATTAATATATCAAAAATTAATTAAAAATAAAAAAATAAAATATGTAAAATCTAATATTTCATTTCTTGATAAATAATTTTTTTTTATTAATATTTTACTAACTAAAATATCAGGATATACTATGAAAATAAACAAATTATATAAAAAACTTGATATTGATGAAAGAAAAGTTTCAGAATGTAGAGAATTTTCAAAAATTATTGTTGAAGATGTTTTTAATTTTATAAAGGAAAGAACAACTGTTTCTGTAGAAAGAAGTATTTTAAGATTATTTGGTGTTGAGTGGTTTTCTCATAATTATGAATTGCCTTATGTAAATGTTGTCGTTGATAAAATTAAAGAAGCAAATCTATTAAATAAGGGTGTCGCTTATATAATAATAAACTTAAGTATTTTGAAAAATATAAATATAAAAGAAGCATGTGAACTAATAATAGAAAATAAAATTAATTTAAAAGAATTAACTATTCTTCCTAAAGAAGTTGTATATCAGAAAGCAATATCTTTTGCAAAAGAAAGAGCAGAAATTATAAAGAACAATGCCCAAAAGAGAAATGAAATGATAAATACTCTTGGTGAAGGGACTTCCCCATATTTATATCTTATTGTTGCAACTGGAAATATTTACGAAGATGTCATACAAGCTCAAAATGCTGCAAGAGCAGGAGCTGATATAATTGCAGTTATAAGATCTACAGCCCAATCTTTACTTGATTATGTACCTCATGGAGCAACTACAGAAGGTTTTGGTGGGACTTTTGCAACTCAGGAAAATTTCAAAATTATGAGAAAAGCACTTGATGAAGTTTCATATGAAATAAAAAAGTATATTAGACTTGTAAATTATTGTTCTGGTTTATGTATGCCTGAAATTGCAGCTTTAGGTGCTTTAGAAAGACTTGATGTAATGTTAAATGACTCAATGTATGGTATTCTATTTCGAGATATAAATATGCAGAGAACTTTTATTGATCAATATTTTTCTAGAATGATCAATTCTTATGCAGATATAGTAATAAATACAGGTGAAGATAATTATTTAACTACATCTGATGCATATGAAAAAGCTCATACTGTAATTGCTTCTCAATTTATAAATGAAAGATTTGCATTGAAAGCTTTGATGCCTAAAAAACTTATGGGGCTTGGTCATGCTTTTGAAATAGATCCATCTATAAAAAATCAATTTCTTTATGAACTTGCCCAAGCTCAGCTTATAAAGCAGATTTTCCCTGAGCATCCACTTAAATATATGCCTCCTACAAAATATATGACTGGTAATATTTTTAAAGGACATGTACAAGATGCCCTTTTCAATGCTGTTTCTGTAATGAGTGGGCAAACAATACATCTTTTAGGAATGCTCACAGAAGCCATCCATACTCCATTTATGATGGATAGACATCTTTCTATTGAAAATGCTAAAATGGTTTTTAATACCATGGAAAATTTTTATGATGAAATTGAATATAAAAAAGATGGAATTATTCAAAAAAGAGCAAATGAAGTTTTAGATAACACTTATAATATGCTAAAAGAAGTTGCCAGCATTGGTTTAATGAATGCTATAGAAAAAGGAATGTTTGCTGATATTAAAAGGACCAAGACTGGAGGAAAAGGTTTTGAAGGAGTTATTCTAAAAGATAAGGATTATTTCAATCCTTTCGAAGAAATATTTTCAAAAGAATTAAGAGAAAAATATGTTGATATTGAAAAATAATTACTCATAATAAGGAGTTTAAAATGTCTGACAAAAATTTAAATAATGCAAACTATGATAATAATAATTATTCTGATAAAGTAAAAAAAATAAATTTAAAAGAGATTAAACCATATGGTGATACTTTAGATGATGGAAAAATGCAATTATCCTTCACACTTCCTGTCCCAAAAAGCCCAGAAGGTAATGAAGCTGCAAAACTTCTTTTAGAGTCAATGGGATTTTCAAATGTTCTAATAACTCATTCTGATAACATGGGAAATAACTTTAGTTTTTATGTTGCTTATGCATCAACAAATAAAACAATAGATTTTACAAAAATATCAGTTCCAAAAGCAACTAATCAAACATGGGAAAAACATGAAATAATAGAATTTATAGAAAAAAATATTAAAAGAAAAATAGTAGTTGTAGGAGCATGTATAGAATCTGATGCTCATACTGTTGGAATAGATGCTATTCTTAATATGAAAGGTATTGCAGGACATAAAGGACTTGAATCTTATCATTGGTTTGATGTTTATAATATGGGAGCTCAGGTTCTTTGCGAAGATCTTATTCAAAAAGCAAGAGAAGTAAAAGCTGATGCTATTTTAGTATCCCAAATAGTAACTCAAAAAGATATTCATATTAAAAATTTAACTAAACTTGTTGAACTTTTGAATGCTGAAAATATGAGAAAAGATATTATACTTATTGCAGGTGGCCCAAGAATAAATCACGAACTTGCTATAGAGTTGGGGTATGATGCAGGTTTTGGAGCACATACATTTCCAGAAGATGTTGCAACTTTTATTGTTCAACAAGTAGCAAAAAAAATGGATATTTTATAAGATATTTTTTTATAAAAATTATTTCGGATTAATTTCCAATAATCTTTGCAAAATTCTTTTTTCCAGATTTTATAACTTTTTCTTCACCTTTTTTCAAATTCATAACATAATCAATATCTGTAATTTTCTCTCCATTTATAGAAACCCCACCTTGGCTTATTAATCTTTTTGCTTCACTTAATGATTGAGCAAAATTTAGCTCTTTAAGAATTTCAGTTAATTTTTTGGGTTCATTTATTTTAAATTCAACCATTTCTGTAGGTAATTCTCTTTTTGAAAAAACTTTTATAAATTCTTCCTCTTCTCTTAATGCATCTTCTTTTGAATGATACAATTCAATTATACTTTTGGCAATTGCAATTTTTACATCCCTTGGATTAATTGCGTTTTTTGAAAGAAGTTCTTCATAATTTTTTATCTCTTGATAACTCATATTTGATGCATATTTCATATAGTTTATAATAAGATCATCTGAAATAGACATTACTTTTCCAAATTTTTCTTTTGGTGATGATAAAATTGGAATAGTATTACCTAATGATTTACTCATTTTAACACCATTTGTTCCCATAAGAAGTGGTAATAAAACAGCAACTTGTGGTTCCATATTCATTTCACGCATCAGATCTCTACCGCATAATATATTAAATTTTTGATCAGTTCCACCAAGCTCAACATCTGCATTTATAGCAACTGAATCATAAGCTTGCAATAATGGATATAATATTTCATGCAATGATAATCTATTTCCTTCTTCAAGTCTTTTTTTAAAAGTTTCATGAGTTAACATCTGAGCTACAGAAAAATAAGATGCAAGCTTAATAACTTTATATAAATCAAAATCATTAAACCATTCAGACTGATAGTGTACTTCAGCTTTATCTTCTCTAACTACTTTAAAAATTTGTTCAGTATAATTTTTTGCATTCTCTTTAACATCTTCAGGAGTAAGTGGTGGTCTTTCAGAATTTCTACCTGTTGGATCCCCAATTCTTGCAGTATAATCACCTATAATTAGAACAGCAACATGCCCCAAATCCTGAAATTCTCTTAATTTCTTATAAGGCACCATATGTCCTATATGAACAAATGGACTTGTAGGATCTATTCCAATTTTTACTCTTAACGGTTTATTTTCAGCTATTGATTTTTCTAATTTTTTTTGAAGCTCTTCAACAGGAATTACTTCTTCAACATTTCTTAAAATAATTTCAAGTTGTCTATTTACTTCTTTTTTAATATTCTTTTGATCTTCATTCATAAAATATCTCCATTTAAAATTTTATAATTCTTTTTCTTCTTATAAGTCAAATTTTAAAAATATTCTTAAGCTTATCTATCTATTTAATTTTTATTTAAACTCTTTAAATAATTTATGAAAGAATCAATATCTTCAAAAATTTTAAATTTATTATTATCAATATTCTCAATTATTGTATTTTTTGCATTTTCATTTAATTCAACAATAATAACTTCCTTTTTTTCCTTATACATTTTGTTTATTATATCTTTTAATCTATGAATACCAGTTGCATCAATAAATGGCACTCTTTTCATTTTTAAAATAACATACTTTTTGTTTTTGTCACATTTTGACAAATTTTCAACAAATTCTTGAGCCTGTCCAAAGAAAAATGGGCCAATAATTTTATATATTATAATACTTTTAAAAATTTTATCATTTTGTATTTGTATTAAAGATTCTTGATCTGTATCTTTTAAATCAATTATATTTTCAAAAATATTTACATTAGCAGAATCAATAACTCTTTTTATAAAGAGAAATGCAGATAAAATCATACTTAATTGAATAGCAAGAACAAGATCAAAAATAACTGTAATAAAAAAAGTTATTAATAAAACTATAGTATCATGTTTACTAATTTTCATCATGCTAAAAAATAAATGGAACTCTGCCATATTATATGAAACATAAAAAAGTATACCTGCAAGACAAGCCATAGGAATAAGTTTCACATATTTATAAGCAAAAAAGTAAACAATAAATAAAACAAAAGCATGAACAATTCCTGCTATTGGTGTTCTACCTCCATTTTTAACATTTGTTGAAGTTCTGGCAATTGCTCCAGTAGCAGGTATACCACCAAATAAAGCAGAAAAACAATTTGCAACTCCTTGAGCAACAAGTTCTATATTTGGTTTATGCTTACCTCCTATCATACCATCAGCAACAGTAGCAGACAACAATGATTCTATTCCTCCAAGTAAAGCTATTGAAATAATTGGATTTAAAAGTTCTTTTATTTGAGAAAAATTTAAACTTGGTATAACAATTTTAAAAGAAGAAGTTGAAATATCACCAAATCTTGATCCAATTGTTTCAACAGGGAAATTAAATATTTTTACAATAACAGTCGTTACAATAATTGCTACTAAAGATCCAGGGATATTTTTAAAGTATCTTTGAAAAATTATTATTATTATTATAGTTATTACACCAATTAAAACAGAATATATATTTATAGAATTAAAATTTTTAATATATATTATCCATTTTTCAATAAAATCAGAAGGTAAATTCCCTATATTTAAACCAAAAAAATCTTTAATTTGAGATGAAAAAATTATAAATGCTATACCTGTTGTAAAACCAACAATAACAGTATATGGGAAGTATTTCAAAAGAGTTCCAAGTCTTAAAAAACCAAAGAGAATCAATAGTAACCCTGCAAAAAAAGTTGAAAAAATAAGTCCATTAATACCATATTTTTCAACTATTCCATAAACTATTACAACAAAAGCTTCTGTCGGTCCACCTATTTGAACTCTACTACCACCTAAAAAGGAAATAATGAATCCAGCAATAAATGCAGTTAAAAGGCCTTTTTCTGGAGAAACACCTGAAGCAATTGCAAAAGCTATAGCAAGTGGTATTGCTACAATTCCAGTTATTATACCTGCAAATATATCTTTAAAAAGTTGTTCTTTTGAAATACCTTCATCTAAAACAACAAATAATTTTGGAGTAAATTCATTTTTTAAATTACCAAAAAGTTTTTTTATCATAAAATTTCCTATTTTAGACTAGATTTATATTTTTATACAAATCTTCTATAGAGTCAAATATAAAAGTTGGTTTTAATTTATTTTTGAACCCTATTTTAATATTATTTTTTTCTTCAATAAAATGTCCCTGTCTTAAAAGAATAGAATAAGCTCTTATATTTTTTGCAAGCAAAATATCAACATTTATGTCATCTCCAACAATAATAACTTCATCATTTTTCATATTTAATCCATTTAATGAATATAAAGCAATTTCTTTAGAAGGTTTTCCAATAAGATATGCATCTCTATTTAAAATATTTTCAAACATATTTACAAAAACACCTGTATTTAAATTTACTCCTTCCTGTGTAAAGAAAACCTTAAATTTAGCAAGAGCTAAGATTTCTCCTCCACTATACAAAATTCTTAACCCTTTATTTAAATAATCATATGTTAATCTATCAGAAAAATCACCTATAACAACATAATCAATTCTATTTTGAAAATTAAAATCATCATAAAAATAAAAATTATATTTTTTATTTTCATTTAAATCTTTAAAATAGCTTTCAACATCCTTACTAACCATAAAATAATAACTATTTTTTTCATGATTATTTATAAAACTTACTAAAGCATTTACAGGGGTAAAAAGCTCATCTTCTTTTATATCTATTTGTAAGTCCTTCAATTTTTGAATAACTTTAATATGAGTTTTAGAATCAGTATTTGTAACAAATCTTAAAATAATATTTCTTCTTCTTAGTTCATAAATAAGTTCATCAACATAATCAAATTTTTTACCCTTAAAATAAAGGGTTCCATCAAGATCAAAAATAAAAACTTTAACTTTTTTAAATATATTTTTAAATCTTTTCATAAATTCAATATAGATAATTATTTTTTTGACTAATATAAATTATTTTTTTTCTTTATCAACATTATAATTTCATTAAAAATTTTTAAAATTTTTAATATAATTTATATTGACAAAACAATTTTTAAAATTATTATAATAAATAGTTAATTATTAAAATAATTTAAAAAACATTATGGAAAATAATTTAAACTTAACTGAATTAGAATATATTATACTTGGATTTACATCTATTTTACCTATAACAGGATATGATTTAAAAAAAATTTTTGAAAAGTCTTATATAATTAAATTTTCAGCCTCTCCTGGTTCAATCTATCCTGCTTTAGAAAGGCTTGCATCAAAAAATTATCTTTCAAAAGAAAAACTTGAAGAAAATAGAATCCCCAAAGTTGTTTATTTTATTACAGAAAAAGGTAAAAAAGAGCTTGTTGATTGGATTAAAAAACCTTTAAAAAAAAGAGAAATTGTAAGATATGGACTTGAGATAAAAATTTTATTTCTTCACAATTTAACAAAAGAAGAAAAAAACAATTTTCTTGAAAAACAAATAATAGAAATAGAAAATTGTATAGATGATTTACCTGTTTGGAAAAAATCTTTTGATATAAATCATTTTTATAGAGATAAAATTTACGAAGAAAAATTAAGAGAATTCAAAAACCTTATAAATCTTCTTCAATCATTAAGAAATTTATAACAATTCAATTTAATAACAATTAAATTGATTTTTCAATTTGCTTTGCTAATATTTTAAAAAAAGGAAATAGATATGAATAAATTAAAAAGTTATATAAAAAGAAATATTAAATTAATATTATCATTATTATTAGTAATTTATCTTTTTTCTTGCACAACACTTATAAAGTATGAAATTCTAGATAAAGAAGGAAATATATTACCTCCTGAAAAACTTCTTCTCAAAGGACAACAAGCATATGACTATAAAAGTTATGATATTGCATTAAAATATTTCAATTTAATAATTGAAAAATATCCTGAAAATACATATTATTGTGCATGGGCTTATTATGAAATTGGTTTTGTTTACTATAGTATAAAAAAATATGATGAAGCATTAAAATATTTAAATATTTTAATTGAAAAATATCCTGATGAAAAAGAACAAGTAAGCCTTGCTAATTTTCTTATATCTAAAATAAAAGAAATGCAAAATAAAAATAATAATAAATCTTAATAAATTCTATAAAAGAAATTAATCTTATTTTTTTTGATTTATTTTTCTTAAAAAATAATTTATAATAATCTTCTCTTAAAAAATTTATATTAAATTTTTTATCGATTTCATTTTTATACTTTTCATTATTTAATAAGTTTAAATTTATAAAATATTTTTCTTTCTTTTTATGTTTCAAATCTTTAAGATTTTCAATTTTTAAAAAATTATATAAATCCTCAAAAGATAATATCTTGTATTTTTTTAACTCAATATTACTTTTAATAATTTTTGTTTTAATAAAAAGAGTAATAATCTTTTTTAAATTATTAAACAAAATTTTAGCAAACTTTTTTGAAAAATATTTATTATTCATAAAAATATATAAAATAATAAATCTTGCAAAAAACCAGAAAATTATAAAAAATATAAAAAATAAAATTATTTTTAAATAATATTTTCTTATCAATTTTTTATACTGATCAAGATTTATGATTTTTGAATTATCTTTTTTTATATCTTTTTTACTATACTTTTTATCAACTTCTTTTAAATCATTGAAAATCTTTATTATATTTTCAAGATATTTATATTCATTTTCTTTAATTTCAGAAGAAAAAGGTAATATTTCATCCTCTGCCAAAATATCTGAAGTTGGATTTATTTCAATCCAACCATACTTATCTGTCCAAACTTCAACCCAAGCATGAGCATTATAATCAAATATTTTATAATATTTATCAAATAATAGGTTCTTTTTTGAAAATGAAAAACCACCTACAACTCTACATGGTATACCAAAATATCTTAAAATCATTGCATAAGCATAAGCAAAATGAGAACAATATCCTTTTTTTGTAAAAAGTAAAAAATTTTTTACACTTTCAAAACCTTCACCTTTTGAATTTAATGAATATTTATATTCTTTTTTAAATAAATTATAGAAATGAATAATTATATCTTTTTTACTATTTAATTTATTATCTTTTTTCTCTTTCTCTATAAAATTTATAATATCTTTATCATTTAAAATTATTTTTGTATACTTTTCAAGGTCAAATTTACTTAATTTTTCAAATGAAATATTTAAATCTACATCACCAAATAAAATAAAAGAATTTGATTTAAATATATTTGAAAATATAGAATTCTCAGAAATTAATGGCACTATTCTATATGTTTCATTCTTGCCAAAAACTACATATTTTTTTAAATTAATATTAAAAACTATTATCTCATCATTTATCCTATATTCATTACCGATTATATAATTTCTATCTTCCCAATAATAATCACTCAGTATTTCTGGATAAGGTAATTCTCTCTCTTCTGAGAAAAAACCTTTTTCAACTGAATACTCTGAAAAAGTAATTGTTTTTAAAAAATTTAAATTATCTGTTTTTATTATAAAAAGCAATTTATTTGAATATGAATATCTTGAAGAAAGATCTAAATAGTCTTTAAAAGAATATTTAAAATTTTCCTCTTTCAAAAGAGAGGAACTTCCTTTAGTTTCAATTGTAGAAGATTTAACATAAGCAAAATAAAATGATAAAAATAATACAAATAAAATAAAAAATATTTTTATGATAATCTTTAATTTTTTTTCTGAATTAAATAATAAATAATATATTGAACCAAAAAAAAACAAGATTATTAAATAAATGCCATTTAATAAAATATTTTCTCTTATTAAAAATAAAATAAATGAAAATATAATTAAAAAATTATAAAAAATTATCGGGTTTTGAACTGTTATTAAAATAATATATCTCGTAAGATAAAACAAAAATATAAATAAAATTGATAAAAAAATAAAAAAGTTAAATTTTACTATATTAATATCAAAGTTTTTAAGAATAATAAATATAGATAAAAAATATAAGATTGCTAAAAATAATAAAATAATTGCAAAAAAAATATAATATTTAAATACTTTTCCTTTATATTTTATTTGAAATTTTTTAATTAAATTTTCAACAATATATATAATTATAAATAATCCAAAAAGAAAAAAGATATTTTTTTCATAAAAAATATTAAAAAATAGAAAAATTATCATTATTGATGCTAAAAGTGAACAAAAAAAAGTGTTTAAATTTTCTTTTTTTAATAATAATTTAAATATTTTTTTCACAAACTTTTCTAATGTTTTTTATAATTTTATTATTAATATATATTATTAAACATTTTTTGAAAATTTATCTCTATTTCTTTATATCTTTTTTTTATGTAGTACTTATAAAATTTAGAGTAGTTTGTCCTAAAAAGTAAATATTCTAATATCTTAGAGTTTTTGCCTTTTTCATAAAACCAAAATAAATCGTAAGTTGTAATAAATATTTTTAAATTAAATTTTTTTATAATGTTTTTATCTATAGAATCGAAAAAATAAGGATTTGAAATAAATAAAATATCTCCATTTTCAACTAAATTTTCATCTTTGAAAATTTCATATTGCAAAGAGATAAAATTATTTTTTTCAAATAATTTATTTTTATATTTTATTATAAAACCTTCTTTTAATAAAAATGAAATATAATATAAAATCTTAAGAAGTGTATAATTTTTTAGTTTATAATCAAAATAATTTAAATTTTTGCTAAAATTGTCATAAATTTCAATCGAGCAAATTTTATTCTTCGTTTCTGATATCCATTTGTCTCTAACTTTCAATTCTTCATTTAAAAAATATGCTCTCCATAAAATTCTTCTTGGATCATCTCCAAAATAATAATCTCTTAATAAGTCATATGATGAAAATTCTTTTTTCTCAAATCTTTCAAGTTGTTCATCAATAATTTGTGGAAATTCTCCTTTTTTTTCATTCAAAGAAATAAAATTTGTAAAATTATTATTTTTTAATCTTAATTTTTTATAAAAAATAAAAAATATATCATAAAATTTTATATAAAAACTTTCAACTTTATGGTTACCAATATTAATAAAAATAGTTTCAAAAGATCTATTTTTATAATTAATAGTTATATAATCTTGATCTGTGATAATATACAACTTTATAAGTGATAAAATAAGTGGATCAAAATTAAAATTAATTTTTAGTTTTGAATCTATTATTTTCTCAGGAATATAAAAACAATTTAATATTTTTCTTTTGTTTATAAAAACAAAAATAATTGTATAAATATAATATAAAAAGAAAAAAGCAAAAATTAATAAAAAAAACCAGAAAAAAAAAGCTGCAATTATAAAACTATTTTTTAAAATAAAAGATAAAATTAAAATAAAAATATATATTAAAAACATAATATTAAAAATTTAATTTTAAAAGATTATATAAAAATAAATTAAAATTTTCCGTAAAATTTTCATTAAAAACTACTAAAAAATTAATTAAAAACCTCATCAATAATTTTATATAAAAGTTCTTCTTGTTCTTTGATTCTATGATTAAAAACAGGATAAATTAATTCCTTAACATCATTATCAATAACATAATCTCTTTCATTTATTAAGGCTATACCTTTTGAAAGATTTAAAAGATGCAATAATGACCTTGGAGAAAAACCAAGTTTAAAATATTTCTTATTTCTTGATATTTCTCCTATTTTTAATATCAAATTTATTATATTATCATCAACATAAACTTGTTCTATAATTTTATTAAAATTTAATATATATTCTTTTGAAATAACTTTCTTTATATTTTGAGGATCAAAATTTAAAAAATTATTTTTTAATATTTCAAATTCATCTTTTTTATCTGGATAACCAAAGGAAACACAAATAGTAAATCTATCATAAATTGCTTCAGGCAATGGAAAAGTTCCTTCCGTTTCAATAGGATTTTCTGTTGCAATAACAAAAAAAGGAAAATCAAGTTTATATTTCTTTCCAAAGACAGTAACCTGTTTTTCTCCCATTGCTTCAATAAGAGCAGATTGAACTTTAGGATTTCCTCTATTTATCTCATCTGCAAGAACAATATTTGAGAATATAGGACCCTTTTTAAACACAAAATCATTAGTCTCTTTATTAAATATTTCTATACCTATAATATCATATGGTAAAAGATCAGCAGTAAATTGAATTCTTTTAAAATCTACATTAAAATCACATGAAGCTGCAAGAACTTTAGCAAAAGTTGTTTTACCAACACCTGGAATATCATCAAGTAAAACTGGAGATTCTGTAAAAAAGCATATTAAAATTAGATTTAAAATATCATCTCTTACCTTTATTCTCTCTCTAATTGATTCTTTTATTTTTTTAAAATTTTCTATTAATTCACCAATTTTTTCTAATTCCATATTTTTACCTTTTTTTAAAATATATTTTTTTTTGAAACTAATTTTTTATTTTCAATAATTTATAAATTTCTCATAATTTTTTATAAAATCTTTTGCAGGAATATTATTCATAAGATATGTATCAAAAATATTTTTTTTATCATTTTCTAATAATATCTTAAGTTCATTAATAGAATTTATTTTTATATTATTCCTCAATCTTTTTAAAAAATATACTTTTATATAAAGGTTGTATATGTTTTTTGCAAAATCAAAAATATGAGTTTCTATTTGAAAATTATTCCCAACATAAGTCATAGAATAAAAAAAACTATTTTCTTTTAATATTTCAGTAATTGTAAAATAAACTCCTGGTTTTGGAGGAATTTGATCATATATATATATATTAGCAGTCTCAAAACCTATCTTTCTCCCAATTTTTTTTCCTTCTTCAACTACTCCCTTTATATAAAATGGATATAAAAGATACTTATTAACAAAAAGATTTCCATTTTCAATATTTTCTCTTATATAAGTGGAAGAAATAAAAATAGAATTTTCAAAATAAAGATTTATTTTAAATAATATATAACAATTATTGCTTTCTATGCATTCTTTATCTTTTGGATCACTTTTATAATTTGCAGGAGGATAAAAATCTTTTATTTTTATTTTTTCCTTTCCAATAAAATTGCATAAAAAATCAAAATCTCCTTTTCTATCTTTACCAAACCTAAAATTTTCTCCTAAAATAAAACCTTTCAAGTTTTTATTACTAATTATAATTTTTAAAAAATCATCTCTTTCCATATTAAAAAAATTTTCATCAAATTCTTGAATAATAAGATTATCAATTCCAAGTTCTTCAAATATTTTTATTTTATCTTCAAATGGAAGTATGTTTCTAATTTTAATTAAATTTGTTTTTATTAATGAAGGTTTCGAAACAAATGTAAAAACGCTTTTTTCAACATTTAAATGAGACGAAACCTTTTTTAATATATCAATAATATATAAATGCCCCTTATGAAATCCATCAAAATTTCCAATTGTTAAAATAAATGGATTATTTAATTCACTAAAAGATTTATAATTAAAGTATATTTTCATTTTTTAATAATTCTTAAGAATCTAATCATTGTTTTTATTTTCAGGTCTTTTGGGTATAATAAGCCAAGCAAGTAAATAAGCAAGTATCCCCATACCCCCAAAACAAATAGCAAAAACAAAAATAAGTCTAATAATAGTTGAATCAACCTCTAAATATTCCGCTATTCCACCACAAACTCCACCAACTTTTTTATCTTTTTCAGAGAGGTACAATTTTTTATTATTCATAAATCATTCCTCATGTTTTATCTTTTTACTAAACCTAAACCTATTTTAATATAAAAAATAAGTTTTTCAAATTATTAGTTAAACAAAATTAAATTAGTTACTATAAAATATATTTAAATTAACAATAAAAAAGGTTACTCTTTAACGAGTAACCTTTTTAAATTTAATTAATATTAATAAATTTTTAATAAATTAAATCTAATTTAAAATAAAATTTATTTTTCTTTTTGATAACTTATTCATCAATAGAATGAATAACCATAGCATCTCTTAATTTTGGTTCAAACCAAGTTGATTTTGGAGGCATAATTTTATTGTTTTTAGCTACAGCAATAAGTTGCTCAATTGAAGTTGGATACATTGAAAATGCTACTGCAAATTTGCCTGAATCAACAAGTTTTTCAAGCTCATCAGATCCCCTTATTCCACCAACAAACTTTATCCTATTATCAGTTCTTGGATCTTTTATTCCAAGTATTGGATCAAGGATTTTTTCTTGTAATATTGAGACATCAAGTTCTTTTATAGGTTCTTTTTCAATAAATTCATTTTTAAAAGTTAACAAATACCATTCTTTATCTATATACATGCAAAAATCATGTAATTTTTCAGGTTCTTTTTTATCTGTTTTATCAATAAAAAAATACTTTTTTAATTTATCAAAAAATTCTTCTTTGTTTAACCCACTTAAATCTTTAACAACTCTGTTGTAAGCTAATATTTTTAATTGATCAGCAGGAAAAGCTACAGCAAGGAAAAAATTATACTCTTTATCTTTTGAATAATTTTCATCTTCTTCTTTTAATTTTTTCCAAACATTATATGCAGAAGCAGATCTATGATGCCCATCAGCAATATATAAAATATCAACTTTATCAAATAAAGATTCAAAACTTTTAATTTTTGTATCATCATCTACTTTCCATAAAGTGTGGGTTACTTCATTTTCATCAGTTATAGAATATTCATAATCATGATTTTTAATCCATTTTGAAGCTTCCTCAAAAATTTCATTATTATTTTGGTATGTTAAAAAAACAGGGCCTGTATTCAATCTTGTTGAAAGAATGTGCTTTGTTCTATCTTCTTCTTTATCTTTTCTTGTTAATTCATGTTTTCTTACAATACCTTTTTCATACTCTTCACATGAAGCACACCCTACTATACCTGTTTGAACATGTCCTCTCCATTCTTGAGAATATATATAAAAACATTTCTTTTCATCAAATTTTAAATACCCTTTTTTGAAAAAATCATCAAGATTTTCTTTTGCCTTTTTATAAACTATATCATCATGCTCATCAATACTATCAGGTAAATCAATTTCAGACCTTGTAATATGAAAAAAACAATACTCATTATTTTCTGCAAATTTTTTTGCTTCATCTCTATCAACAACATCATAAGGTGGACTTGCAAGTTTATCAACTATTTCTTTATTTGGACTTATACCTTTAAAAGGTTTAAAAGTAGCCATTTTTATCTCCTTAATTTAGTTTTGTCATATCCTAATTAAATTTAATTATTTTTTATTTTTTTTCAATAAAATTAAGATATAATCTTATCTTTTTTTTATATTTATTATTCTTGATTTAATTTTATATAGATTTAAACTTTATTTAAATCAAAAATTATAGGAAAAATTATGCAAAAAAATAATATTTCAAATAAAGCTAAAATTTCAAAAACAAATTTTTTTTCATTATTTGAACTTAAAAATAAAATCTATCAAAAAACAAAAAAAATAAAAAAGGAACAACTAACTACTTATATAAATTCTATAGAAGATAACGATATAACTGAATATGATATTAAAAGATTAAAAGATGATATCTATAATATCAAAAAAGAAAAAGATATTGTTATTCTTGCTCATAATTATCAGAGAAAAGAAATTCAGGATATTGCTGATTTCACTGGGGATTCATTTGAACTTGCAAAAATTATTACAGAAATAAAAGAAAAGAAAGTTATTTTTTGTGGCGTTAAATTTATGGCTGAAACAGCAAAAATTCTTGCTTATGATAAAAAAATAATATTTCCAGAACCTAAAGCAGGTTGCCCTTTAGCATCCTCTATTTCTATTGAAAAACTTCTTGAATACAAAAACAAATACAAAGATTTTACTTTTGTATGTTATATAAATACAGATGTTAATATAAAGGCAAATTGTGATGTTGTTGTTACTTCTTCAAATGCTTTAAAAATTATAAAAAAATTAAATAATAAAAATATATTTTTTCTTCCTGATATGTTTTTAGGAGAATATATAAGAAAAAGTTTAAAAGATGAATATGAAAAGGAAAATATTCCTGAAAATATGAGAAAAAATATTATTTTACATAATGGGTTTTGCCCTATACATCAACTCTTTACTGAAGAAGATGTTAGAAAAGCAAAAACCTTATATCCAAATGCTCCAATTATTGCTCATCCGGAAAGCTCTTATTTTATTCAAGAAATTGCTGATTATCTTGTTGGTACCTCTGGGATGATTAAACTTGCAGGTAGTTTAAATCATGATACTTTTATTATAGGTACAGAAATTGATATGATCCACAAATTAAAATCCTTATATCCTAATAAAAATTTTATTCCTCTTTCAACAAAAGCATTATGTCCAAATATGAAAAAAATCACACTTCAAAAAGTATTAAATTCACTAATAACTGAAGAATATGAAATAGAAATAGAGCAATCTCTTGCATTAAATGCAAAAAAATCTATTGATCAAATGCTTAAACTATCTACCTAATTTTAATTTTTATAATAAACTATATCTTGTTTCAAATTCTCTTTTTTAAATCTTACTTTGTATATAAAATTTACTATTTAATTTTTAATTTATTTTAAATAAAAAAAATATTTATTTTGATTAAATATTTAATTAAATTAACTTGAAATTTTTTAAAAAATCATTAATTTGATAAAAATAAAAAAAAATTACAACTTTTAAAAAATTAGGAGAATTTATGTTATTAAAAGACAAAATAGCAGTAATAAGTGGTGCAAATAGTGGAATAGGAAAAGCAACAGCTTTATTATTTTTAAAAGAAGGGGCTTATGTTTGTGCACTTGGAAGAAATATAGATAAATTAAATAAACTCAAAGAAGAATCATCAAATAGTGAAAAGCTTTTTACATTTATATGTGATGTTTCAAAAAAGGAAGATATAAATAAAACTTCGAAAGAGATCCTTGAAAAATTCCCTCAGATTCATATTCTAATAAATAATGCTGGAATTACAAAAGATAATCTTTTGCTAAGAATGACAGAAGAACAGTGGGACTCAGTTTTAAACACAAATTTAAAAGGAGCTTTTCTTTTAACACAAGCATTACTCCCTTCTCTTATGAAAACAAAAAATGGAGTAATATTAAATACTAGTTCAGTAGTTGGAGTATATGGTAATGCTGGGCAAGCAAATTATGTTTCCTCAAAAGCAGGTCTTATAGGATTAACAAAAACTATAGCAAAAGAGTACGGTAAAAGGGGAATAAGATGTAATGCAGTCGCTCCTGGATACATAACAACTGAAATGACTGAAAATCTACCTCAAGAAATTAAAAATAAAATAATAGAAAATATACCATTGCAAAGACTTGGAACTCCTGAAGATGTAGCAAATCTTTTTTTATTTTTAGCTTCTGATATGGCTTCCTATATAACTGGTCAAGTTATAGAAGTATCTGGTGGACTTGTTTTTTAATTTAATTTATAAAAATTTTATTTATATTATTTTTTGAAAAGATTTACTATATCATTTATAATTTTCTCTGCTGCTCCTTTTATAGCATTTGAAAGAGAATATGCCTGTGCAATTGATTCTGAAAGTGTCCTTTCCACAGAAGCTTTATTTGTTGAGGAAAAGATAGTTTTTCTGTCAGAAATATTTATAACTTCTACTTCAACAAAATAAGTTGCACCATATCCTTCTACTGAATTTATAATTTCTGAAAGATTAGCTTTTATTTGAATAAGATAATTAACTCCTTTATCTTTAGCAAGAATAATTGCTGCATCAAGTGTAATTTTACCAAGATAATATGTCTTTATTTTATTTAAATAAAGATAATCTTGTAAATTACCAATAGCATATCTTTCAGCAGTTAGAGGAACAGAATTATATGGATCAAACAAATATATTGCAATAGAGCCAATCAATTCATAAGGAGTACTATCCTGTGAAAAAGCATTTTGAGAAAAGAAAAAATTTGAAAAAATAAAAAGTAACAACAAAGATAAAAATAAATAAAATTTAATTATTTTATAATTGGATTTTTTCATAAAAACCCCTCAACAAAAAAATAAATAAAAAAATAAAAAAATTCAAACAATTTTTTTACATTTTTTTTATAATTAATTATATAAAAATAAAAGTATACTAAAAACTTTTAATTATATATAAAAATTTAATAAAAAAATTATTTTAGATAGTTCTATTTTAAAATAAAATAATTTAAAAAACTAATTTTTCAATAAAAAAATATTTCTTATATTTGAACAAGGATATTTGAAAAACCTCTTTTTATTGCATAATTAATAACTTTGTCATATTCTTCCATTTTTAATTTTCTATCAATTTTGTATTTTTTATATTCATAAGATTTATATGCAGGAAAATATTGATTCATTAATCCTATAGTAATATTTTTTGAAATATCAGAAACTATATCAAGAATTTTAAACGAATTTTTTAACTTGCCTGGAATTATAAGATGTCTTAAAATTATTCCTCTTTTTGCAACTTTAACTTTATTATCTTTTATTTCATGAACAGGATTTGAGCATGATAAGCACTCTCCGTTACAAACCCTTCTAACAATTTCATCAAAACCATAAAAAAGATTATCACTATAAATTTCAACAAGATACTTTAAACCTTCTATATTTGTTTCAACATAATTTTCAACCCCTGATAATTTAAATGCAAGTTCATTATCTCCATATTTTATATCATATAAATAAATATCTATAAAATCTTTTATTATTTCTAATACTTCTTTTTTCTCATAACCACTATTATTATAAACAAAAGGAATATTAATCCCTTTAATTTTTGAAAATAAAATTGCAAACAATATTTGAGGAGCAAAATGGGTTGGAGTAACAAGATTTATATTATGTGTTTTTTTATTGTAAAGATTAATTATAATATCAACTAATTTTTGTATAGAGTAAATATTTCCATTATTTAATTGAGATATTGGATAATTCTGACAAAAAACACATTTTAAAGCACACCCCGAAAAAAAAATTGTTCCAGATCCATTATTTCCAGAAATAAAAGGTTCTTCCCCAAAATGTAAATTATAGGAAGCAATTTTTAAGTTAGCAGTTTGATTACATTTACCTTTCTGTCCTTCAAATCTATCTACTTTACAATTATTTGGGCATATATCACAATTTTCAAGCCTTTGATAAAAATAGAGTAATTTTTTAAAAGTTTCTTTTATATCAGAAATTCTATAATATTTTATTTCAGAAATATCAACTTTTTCTGCTTTTTTTATATTTTCTTTATTACTATTATCTATTAAATTCTCTAAAATACCATTAAATAATGTAGATAAATCTTTAATATATTTTTCTTTATTACTCACAATAATCTATTTTTTACCTTGGTTTTATTAAATTTTCTAATTCATCTTTTATAGAGAATTATATTTTCTTTTACAATTTCTTTGTTATAATATATGCTTCTATTCCATTTATATCCCAAGTCTCTAGGCCATTTTTATCTTTTAATTCTGAAATATCAAAAAGGTAAAGCTCTTTAGTTAAGGTTTCTGATTTTATATATTCTTCATATCCTTTTATCTTTTCAAAAAGATCTTTATTAGAATAGATTCTTGTTTCTATTCTATCAACTACATTGTAATTTATATCTTTTCTAATATTCTGGATCTTATTTACAAGCTCTCTTGCAAAACCTTCTTTTATAAGCTCTTCATTTAATTCGAGATCAAGTCCTATTGTAATTTTACCTTCATTCACAATTTTTAAATCTGGTTTTTCTTCTCTATAAACTGTTATATCATCAAAAGAAGTATTATAGGTAAAATCACCATCCTTTACTTCAAGTGTTGCTCCTTTTTGTAATTTAATAATATCTGAAGAACTTAAATTTTTAAGTGCATTTTCAAACTTTTTAATGTTTTGTCCTAAAATTTTTCCAACTTTTCTATAATTTGGTTTTGCAAAAAGGTGAACCATATTTGATTCATCTTCATCATATTCAATCTCTTTAATATTTAATTCTTCCTTTATTAAGGAATCCATCATTTTAATAATTTCAAGTTCCTTTTTATCTGGATTAACAACATACATCTTTTTTAAAGGCTGTCTTATTTTTATATTATTTGCTGTTCTTAAAGATCTACCAAGATAAACAACATTTTTTACAAGTTCCATTTTATTTTCAAGTTCTTTATCTATAAGTTTTTCTATATAAACAGGATAAGAATTTAAATGAATAGATATTGGCATTTTTTCCATCTTTAAATTTTGATAAATCTCATCAGAAATAAAAGGAACAATTGGTGCAATTACTTTTGAAAAATTTAATAGAACATAATACAAAGTTAAATATGCATCATTTTTATCAATATCATTTTCAGATTTCCAGAATCTTCTTCTTGATCTTCTTATATACCAATTTGTTAGATAATCTAAAAACTTTTCAATAGCTGGAATAGCTTTATATATTTTATATTCTTCTAAAGCATTTGTAACTTCTTTTATTAAACTTTGCAAAAGAGATATTATCCATCTATCAAGTTCATTCTCAAATTTTTTATTTTTTATAATTTCTTCAAAATTTATCTCAGGTTTCCAATTATCTATTTTTGCATATGTTCCTAAAAAAATATAAGCATTCCACAAAGGGATTAAAATGTTCTTAACAATCTCTTTTACCCCATTTTCAGAAAATCTAAGTTCTTCAGCCCTAATAACAGCCGAATCAACAAGATAAAGTCTTAATGCATCAGCTCCATATGTATCCATAATATAAGTTGGTTCTGGATAATTTTTAAGTCTTTTACTCATCTTTTTACCATCTTCAGCAAGAACAAGTCCATTCACAATGCAATTTTTAAAAGCTGGAGAATCAAAAAGTGCTGCTGCAATAACAGTTAATGTATAAAACCATCCTCTTGTTTGATCAAGTCCTTCTGCTATAAAATCTGCAGGGAAATGTTTATTAAATTTCTCTAAGTTTTCAAAAGGCCAATGTTGTTGAGCATATGGCATAGAACCAGATTCAAACCAACAATCTAAGACTTCTTCAATTCTATGCATTTGACCACCGCATTTTGGACATTTGTATGTAAATTTATCAACATAATGTTTATGTATATCTTCTACTTTTTTTCCTGTTTTATTTTCAAGTTCAGATATAGAACCAATGCACTCAACATTAGAACAAGAATCACATTTCCATACAGGAAGTGGAGTTCCCCAAAATCTATTTCTTGAAATAGCCCAATCTCTTGCTCCTTCAAGCCACTTTCCAAATCTACCATATTTTATATGTTCAGGAATCCAATTTATCTTTTCATTTGCTTTAAGTAAAGAATCTTTTATCTCCTCTACTTTTACAAACCATGTTGATATAGCTTTATAAATAAGAGGGGAATCACATCTCCAGCAATGTGGATAACTATGTTCTATTTTTTCTTTTTTTACAAGTTTTCCTTCATTTTTAAGTCTCTCTATTATTAAAGGATCTGAATCTTTAACATGAATCCCTTTGTAGTCAAAAACTTCATTAGTAAATTCACCATTTTCATCAACAGGACATATAATAGGCAATCCTGCACTTTTACCAAGCCTATTATCATCTTCTCCGAAGCCAGGAGCTATATGAACAATACCAGTTCCATCTTCTGTTGAAACAAAATCTGCAATTAAAATTTTAAATGCTTTTTCAGAAATATCTTTAAAGTATGGAAATAATGGTTCATAAGATAACCCATAAATTTCTTTGCCTTTTAGTTCTTTCAAAACTTCATATTCATTTTTCTCTTTATAATAATGAGATATTCTTTCTTTTGCTAATATATACTCTTCTCCATTTTTATCCTTAACAAGTAAATAATCTATATCTTCTCCGACAGCTAAAGCTAAATTTGAAGGTAGAGTCCATGGAGTCGTTGTCCATGCTAAAATAAATCTATTTTCGAATCCTTTTAATTTAAATTTAATAGTAATTGCTGGATCTTTTACATCCTGATAACCTTGATTAACTTCAAAATTAGAAAGAGGAGTTGCACATCTTGTACAATAAGGTAAAATCATATAACTTTCATATATAAGCCCTTTATCCCATAAACTTTTAAATATAGCCCATATTGATTCCATATAGTAAAGATCCATTGTTCTATATGCATTTTTAAAATCTACCCATCTTCCTGTTCTTTTTATTATCTTTTCCCATTCATTTGTATATCTTAAAACTATTGATCTACATTTTTCATTAAAATTATCAACCCCATAATTTAAAATATCTTTTTTAGTTTTAAGACCAAGTTCTTTCTCCATTTCATACTCTACAGGTAATCCATGGCAATCCCATCCCCATTTTCTTTCTACATAATACCCTTGCATAGTTTTAAATCTTGGAACAATATCTTTTAAAATTCCTGGAACAAAATGACCATAATGAGGAAGTCCTGTTGCAAAAGGTGGGCCATCATAAAAAACATATTCTTTAGAACCTTTTGTTTGTTCCAAAGATTTATCAAATACTTCCTTTTTATCCCACATTTTTAATATTTTTTCTTCAAGTTCTGGAAAACTTACTTTTGAATTTAAATTTTCAAACATAGAAAACTCCTACAATTTATATCATAAATTATTTTATACCATTAAAACTATTTTTGTTTTTTAATAATCATCATCTTCTTCATCATCATCTTTATATTCAAGTCTTGATAAAAAATCAAAAAAATTTTTAACCCCTTCATCAATAAAACGCATAAAAAGAAATAAACCTGAAATTAATAAAAAGGCTACAATAATTACTAATAATATTTCACCTGTACTCATTATTTTTATATTATTTTTATATTTTATATTTTCCTATTTTATATTTTTATATATAAATTTCTACAACATTTTTTTTAAAAATTCTATACTATTTTTAATTCTTCTTAAGGTTACTTCTTTTCCAATTATCTCAATAGTTTCAAATAATCCAGGAGAATATTTTCTTCCAGTTATTGCAACTCTAATTGGCATAAATAGATCTTTTGTTTTTATATTATTTTTTTCAGAAAGTTCTCTTAAAATATTTTCTAAAGAATTTAAACTAAAATCATCATTTTTTTCTAACGCTTCATAAACTAATGTAAGAATATTTATATTTGCATTTATATCCCTCTTTTTATCAATAAAATCATCAACATTATATTTTTCTGGGTCCTTATAAAAAAAATCACAATATGATTCTATTTGGGAGAGTACTTCAATTCTTTCTTTTATATTTGGAATAATTTTTCTTATATAATCCTCATCTTCTTTAGATATTTTACCTTTATAATCAAAAGTTTCTGACAAGTCTATTTTCAAATTTTTATCAATACTTTTAACATACCCTGCTTTTATAAAAAATGGCAAAGAAAGATTAAAATACTCTTCATCAGTTTTATTTCTTAAGTAATATCCATTATACCAATTTAATTTTTCATAAGAAAAAACAGCAGAAGCTTTTGATACTTTTTCAAGATCAAAGTATTTTATAAGCTCTTCTTTTGTAAATATTTCTTGTTTATCATCATATGACCAACCTAGCATAGCAAGAAAATTTATCATAGCTTCTGGAATATAACCTGCTTCTATAAATTCCTTTACAGAAGTTGCACCATGTCTTTTTGAAAGTTTACCTCCATCCTGCGATAAAATAACTGGTAAATGAGCATATTTTGGTAAATCATATCCCATGTAATCAAATAAAATAACATGAAAAGGAAAAGATGATATCCACTCTTCACCTCTTGTTACATGAGTTATTTCCATATCATGATCATCGACAACATGAGCAAGATGGTATGTTGGAAACCCATCACTTTTTAGTAAAACAACATCTTCTAAAACAGAATTATCAAATTCTATATCACCTCTTATCATATCATGACAATAAGTTTTACCTTCAAGTGGAACTTTTAATCTTATTACATAAGGAACTCCATTTCTTAAATTTTCATCTATCTCTTCTTTTGTCAAATCCCTGCATTTTCTGTCATATCCTGATGGTAATTTGTTTTGAACTCTAATGTTTCTTATTCTTTCAAGTCTTGCAGGAGAGCAAAAACATCTATAAGCTTTCCCTTCATCAAGAAGTTTTTGAGCAACTTGCTGATATAAAGGAAGTCTTTTTGATTGATACTCAACTTGTCCATCATATTGAATTCCTAGCCATTTTAATGACCTTATTATATCATCAACAGCATCTTCAACATATCGTGTTCTATCTGTATCCTCAATTCTTAATAAAAATTCTCCTCCAAAATGTTTTGCATAAAGATATGAAAATAAAGCGGTCCTTGCTCCACCAATATGAAGATAACCCGTTGGTGAAGGCGCAAATCTTGTTCTAATTTTCATCAAAGCACCTCATAAAAAATTAATTTTCAAGAAAAAATAAAATTTATTAAAATTTTGTCAATTGACAATTAATAAAATTAATTTAATTTAATTATAAGTTTTTAAATATTTTAACAAGGATAAATTTTAATAAATATATCTTTTACGTTTTTTATTTTTATAATTAAATTAATATTTTCAAGAAAATTTATAAAAATAAAATACACAAATATAAATATCTTAATAAAATAATTATAGAAATTACCTAGAAAAATAACAAAAAATAAAAATAAATAGAAATAAAATATTTTAGTAAGCTTTTATAAAACTAATAAAACTGAAATTAGATAGAGTATTAAAAACTATAAAACATGTAAATTAAATAAATCTAAAAATTGAATTAAATATAAATTCAAAATTATAAATTTAAAGTTATATAAAAATCAAAATAATTTAAGAGGAATAATATGGAAAATATAAAAGAACCATCAATTGTTGAAAATCACCCGATTTTAAATTTTAATAAAGAAAAAAAGAAAATAAAATTTTACTATAATGATAAAGAATTTTATTCTTATGAAGGTTTAATGGTTACATCTGCTCTATCTGCTTATGGCATATATAATATTGGTAAAAATCTTAATGATGAAACATATCAAGGTTTATTTTGTGCTAATGGAATGTGCTCTCAATGTAGAATAATTGTAAATGGTGAAATTGTTAAAGGATGTATGACTCCTTTGAAAGATGGAGATAAAGTTTATTCTATAGAAAAAATTCCAGAACTTGCATTAAGAAAAGAAAAAGATTTTCCTGATATTTATAAAATAGAAGTAGATCTCTTAATAATAGGTGCTGGGCCTGCTGGTTTATCAGCTGCTTCTGTTCTTTCCGATTATGAAGATATAAAAGTTTTAATTATTGATGATAAAGAAAGAGCAGGTGGAAAACTTATCCTTCAAACTCATAAATTTTTTGGTTCACAGGAAGATTGTTATGCTGGTAAAAGAGGAATAGAAATTGCAGAAATACTTGAAAATAAAATAAAAAACAAGAAAAATATAAAACTACTATTAAATACTTATTTTGTTTCTGTTTTTGAAGATTCATTAGTAGGACTTTTTAATGGGAAAAATTATATTCTTGTTAAAACAAAAAATGTTTTCTTAACAACAGGTGCAAGAGAAAAATTCTTATCTTTTAAGGGGAATCATCTTCCTGGAATATTTGGAGCTGGTGCATTTCAAACTTTACTTAACAGAGATTTAATAAAATGTTCTGAAAATATATTTATAGTTGGAAGTGGTAATGTCGGTTTAATAGCAGCTTATCATGCTCTTCAAGCTGGTATAAAAGTTATCGGAATATGTGATGCTGCTTCATATGCATCTGGTTATAAAGTACATCTTGATAAAATAAAAAGATATGGAGTAAAAATATTTTTTAATCATGTACCAATTGAAGCTAAAGGGGATAAAAGAGTTGAAAAAATATTAATATCAGAATGTGACAACAGATTTAAACCAATTTATAAAAATATAAAAGAATTTGATATTGATACAGTTTTAATAGCTGTTGGATTGAAAGAGAATAATGAATTTGAACAAATTTTTAAAAATAGTGGAATAAATATCTATAAAGCTGGTGATGCAAATGAAATAGCAGAAGCTTCATCTGCAATGTTTTCTGGAAAACTTATTGGTTTAAAATTTTTAAAAGATATTGGGTTTAATATTACAATTGATCAAAAAATTTATGAAAAAGAAAAAATATTAAAATCCTCTGGTGGTAAAATATTTGAAGAAACTCATTATGAAGGAAATGATTTAGTATTTCCAAACATTTTCTGTTTCCAACAAATACCATGTAATCCCTGTACAACAATTTGCCCTGTCAATGCTATTAAAATAGATGGGGATCCTATTTATGATTTACCTTTTTATAAGGGAAATTGTACAGGATGTCTTAAATGTGTTCTTATATGCCCTGGACTTGCAATAACATTAGTTAATAAAAATAAAAAAAAGGATGATAAAATTTTAATATCTATTCCTTCAGAATTTCCTGAAGATTTTATATCTCTAAATAATCCTCAATTAAATAATTCAAATGAAAATGACTTTAATAATTCAAAAAATGAAAAATATATACAATTAACAGATTGTGAAGGTAATTTTATTGAAAATGGAATAATAGAATCAATAAAATATTTTCCAAAAGAAAAAAGATGGATAATAAATGTTTGGGCAAATACTGAAAATGCAATAAAAATAGCTTCATTCAAACTTCCTATGCTTTATAATATTGAAAAAAATATTCATTATTATAATGAAAATAAATCTAAAAATTACAAAATTAATAATTCTTTCGAAGGAAATATTTGTATTTGTGAAAGAGTAAAAGAAAAAGAAGTAAGAGAAATAATAAAACTTGGTATAACTGATATAAATTTTATAAAAGCAGCAACAAGATTATCAATGGGGGCATGTGGTGGTAAATCTTGCTCAACTACAATTTTATCAATATTCAGAGAACTAAATATAAATAATAATGATATAATTTATAATACACCAAGACCATTTATTGTTGAAATTCCTTTAAAATATTTTGCAGGAAAACTTGTTGAAAGAAAATTCTGGGAACTTTAATTTTTTATTAAAAATGATTTTAAAATTCAATAAATATAATATTAAGTAAATATTGTAAAATTAAATAAATTAAATATAAAATAAAATTATCAAAAAGGTTTTTTATGAAAAAAAATTATGATGTTATTATAATAGGTTCAGGTTCTATCGGAACTCCAATATCTTTCTATCTTTCAAAAGAAAAATTAAGTGTATTAGTAATAGAAAAAGAAGCTTCTCCTGGAAGGGGACAAAATAAAGCTGCAATAGGTGGAGTTAGAGCAACACATTCTGAATTTTCAAAAATAAAACTTGGACTTTCTTCAATTAATGAACTTTCAAATTTTAAAAAAAATTACAATATTGATATTGATTGGTTTCAAGGAGGTTATCTATATCCAATCTATTCAGAAAATGATAAAAAAACGGTGCTTGATCTATTAAAAAAACAACAAAATGCTGGATTAAATATTAAATGGACAACAAAAGAAGAGATAAAAGAACTTGTTCCCCTAATAGAAACAAATAATTTGCTTGGTGGATCATATTCCCCTGAAGATGGTAATTGTTCTCCTTTAAAAACAAATTTTGCCTACTATAAACTTGCTCATGAAAATGGAGTAGATTTTTCTTTCAATACTCTTGCTCTTTCTTTATTATTTTCAGATGATAAAAGTAAAGTTTTAGGAATAAAAACAAACAGAGGAGATTTTTATTCTAATTATGTATTAAATTGCACAGGTATAAATTTAAATGATTTACACGAAAAATTAAATATTCAAATACCAATAAAACCTGATCTGCATGAAGCAGGAATTACCGAACCTGTTAAGAAGTGGTTTAATCCTCTTGTTGTTGATATAAGAGGATATCCTGGTTCAAAAAATTTTTATTTTTATCAAAATAATGAAGGCCAAATCATCTTTTGTTTAACACCTGAACCACCCATTTATCAAAGTTTAAACCTTCCAACATATTCATTTATGACACTTTCAGCAAATAGATTTTTAAATATTTTACCAGTAATTTCCAATTTAAGAATAAGAAGAACATGGAGAGGATATTATCCAAATTCTCCAGATGGATTGCCAATTGTTGAACAAATCTTTGATAACTATATAGTAATTGGGGGATTTTGTGGGCAAGGTTTTATGTTTGGTCCTGGAATCTCTATTCTTATTCTAAAAAAATTAACCGATAATTTAAATGACGATGATAAAAAAATTTTAAATGAATTATCCTTAAAAAGGGATTTTTCAAAAGTAGAATTTTTTAAATAATTTATGGCTTTTATTATAGCATTTATAATTATAATTATATTTCTCTCTGTATTTTCTTACTTTTTTATATTTCAATCAAAAGTTCTAGTTCTTGATAATATAAAATCAATGATAGATAATAACAAAATTGATGAAGCAATAGAAAAATTATTAAAAATAATATCAAAAGATAAAAATAATGGTAGGGCTCACTATTATCTTGGAATAGCTTTTGATAAAAAAGAAGATGTAAATTCTGCAATTGCTGAATATAATATATGTTTAAGAAATGCTGGGTTTGTTTCCGAATCTGAACAACTATATATACACTCAAGACTTGCAGATCTTTATTATAAAATAAAAAAATATGATGAAGCACTCGGGGAGTATCTATATTTATCAAAAAAATTTCCAAATGATCCTTATTTTTTAACTCAAGTTGGTGAAATTTTTTTTGAAAAAAAAAGTTTTGGTAATGCTGCATCATATTATAAAAAAGCTTTGCAACTTGATGATAAAAATCCTGTAGCTCATTATAATATTGGTAGAATTTATTATATTAGTAAATTATATAGAGATGCAGAAAGACATTTTTTAAGAACACTTGAACTTCAAAATAATTTTTATGATGCAGCATACTATTTGGGACTTATAAATCAACAATTAGGGAAACCAAAAATTGCAATTGATTACTTTTCAAAAGGAGTTTATTCAACAAAATTTAAAGGGGAATCCCTATATCAAATAGCGTCAATACTTCACTCTACAAAAGATTATAACAATGCTATAAAGTTTTATATAAAAGCAATAGCAAATCTAAAGGAAAATGAACTTATACTTGAAGCAAAATATGACCTCTCATTATGTTACGAAACAATAAAAGATATAGATAATGCATTAAAATTATGGAATGAACTTTATCTTATAAACAAAAACTATAAAGATGTTGAAAAAAAACTAAATATTTATTCAGAACTTTCAATAGATGATAAATACAAAGAGTACATTATTTCAAAAAGTGAAGATTTTAAAACTATAGCTACAAAAATTTTAGCTACTATGAATTTTAAAGTTCTTGAAATAATGGATTTTGGAAAAATTGTTTATGTTGTAGGGATTCCAATGCATTCCCAGGAAATGGTTACAACAAAAAAAGAAAATAATTTTTTTGTTTTCATAAGAGACTCTCAAACAGAAATATTACTTGAAGATGTCCAATTAATGAAAGATAAAATGGTAAAAAATAATTGTTCAAAAATGCATATTATTTACCCTGGAGAATTTTCACCTGAAATTATTGATTTTGCAAGCTCAAGACAGATTAATCTTATAAATAAAAATGTTTTAATAGCTTTACTTAAAAGTATTTCATTTTAATTTTATATATTCAACCTTAACACCATCAATTTTTTCAAGATCTCCTTTTAGTTTTAAATGTTCATTTTCATTACCAATAAGCTGTAAAATAATTAACCCGTTTTCTGAACAAAAATTCCCTTCAATCTCATGTAAGCCCAACCTTGTTTTAATTAAACACCCATACTCTGTTAAAACCTTTTGAACTTCAATTGACTCTTTTTTTCTTTTAGAAACAAGTATAAGCATAATATAATACATAAGAATCTCCTTTTTTAAATTTTTCTATGATAAATTATTTATTTCTACTATTTTTTTATAAGCTTTTAAATCATTATGAATTTCTTCTTTAAATGGATTTTTATTAAATTTTATAATTTTATAATAATGGTAAATGAAAACAGCTATATTAGACAAAAAAGATATTAGACTAACAACAAATAGGGCACTTTTATTATGTGATGATTTTACTGCAAATCTTGAAATATCTTCAAAATAAGGAAAAGACATTGCAAACATCATCCACACTGCAAGAGTATGTGCTCTATGTTGCAACCATGCACCTTTTTTTATAAAAAAAGCTGGAATTGTACATGATATAAGTAAAGCAAGACCAGCATAATATGAGTGATCTGATACACAATTATAAACATATGCAAAATTCCATAAATCATAAGCAATAATCCAGAACCATAATTGGTCAGGCCATATCATATCTTCACTTTTATCTTTGCTAATAAATATACCCATCCATCCAGAGATTGTTATTATATTTAGTATCCCAGCTATTCCGTTCAAGATATTCCATGGTCCACCTATTATCATAACACCATTAACAATACCATTATAGTTAAAACATTGAAAATCTCTTATTACTGCTTCCATAATATTTAATGATAAAATAAAAGGTGGAAACATCAAGGCATATTTGTTTTTACTTAATTTTTTATTATATCTTATTATCATAAAACCTATACAACCAGCTAATGCTGAATAAACTTTTGCCCAATGAAACCATGTACCAACACTTGAATCTTTACCAGCAGTTTTTGGCCAGAGAAAAATTGTTAAAAAAATTGGAAGTATAATAAAAACAAAAATACCAACATATTTACTTCTTCTTGTAAGTTCATTAATAACAATAAGTCCCAATAATATTATAAACCACATAATTATTTGTTCATGATTTAAAGGTTGAAATAGAAACATATCTCACCTCTTTATATTTTAATTATTATGGAAATGGTTTTATTTTTCCATTATCATTTAAATCTCTTACAAACCCTTGTTCAAAAATTGCATGTTCAGTATATCCTCTTTTTTCCCAATAACCACTAATATAAACATTTGTAAACTCAATTTTTACAATACTTTTTGCAGATTTATAACCCCATAAATATGGAACAAATAATCTTATTGGCCTTCCATAATCCTCCGTTAAGTCATATCCATTAAACTTATAAGCAAGAAGAGTTTTTTCTTTATAAGCAATATTTAAATCAATTGTAGTATCATATAAATATCTATAAGAAAAAACTCTTAAAAACTTTGCTTCATCTTTTACTTTAACAATTTTTGATATTTCTGAAATATGAATACCAGTCCACTCCCCTTCAATAGACCATCTTGTAACACTTGTAAGTCTAGCTTTAACAGTTTTTGATGGGATCTCTATTAAATCTTTCCAATTTAAAATAACAGGTTTTTCTATAAGACCTGTTATTTCAATTTTCCAATTTTCTTTATCAAGCAATCCAGGATGTCCTTCAGCCCAAAAAATAGGAGTATTATAATCAGATAAATATTTCATAAATATATTATAAAAAATTTATTATTATTTTCAACTTTCAAATTTAACTTAAAAATATAAAAAGTAATATTGCAATTATTTATTTTTAAAATAAATTTTCACTAAAATTACTATTTAGGATTATTTATGGAAGTTGCAATTATAGGCAAAAAAACTACAGGCAAAACAACTTTATTTGATATTTTAACTTCAAAAAATTCAGATCCATTTTCAAAAGAGTCAAATGAAGGAATTTGTTTTGTAAATGATGAAAGAATAGATTATTTAAATAATATTTTTCAACCTAAAAAGAAAACCTATGCACAATTTAAAATAGTTGATATCCCTGGAGTTGAAAGAGAAAAATTTTATAGTGGTTCATATATTTCAAATTTTAAAATTTCTGATGCATTGATATATGTTATTAAAACTTTTTCTAATGAACAATTTCAAATAGAGGAAAAATTTGATCCTGAAAAAGAAATAAAAGAATTTGAAAACGAATCTATAATAAATGATCTTGCTACTATTGAATCAAGACTTGAAAAATTAGCTATTCAAATGAAAAAAAGAAAATCACAGGAAGATGAAAATGAGCATAAACTTCTTATAAAACTTAAAGAATATCTTGAAAAAGAAATTCCATTAAGAAATATTAAATTAACTAATGATGAAATTAAAATTATTAAAGGCTTTACTTTTTTATCATTAAAACCAATTATTTTCGTAATTAATATAGATGAAAATGAATTGGAGTTAAAGGATAAAATTTTTGATAAGTATAATTTAAACCAATTTAAGGAAAAATATATCATTATACCAATTTGTTGTAAAATAGAAAAAGAACTTTCAAAAATGGAACAAAATGAAGCAGAAGAGTTTCTAAAGTATTATAAAATCGAAAAACCTGCAAAAGAAATAATTATTAAGAATGCTTTTAACCTTCTTGATCTTATATGCTTTCTTACTTATGGAAAAGATGAGGTTAGGGCTTGGCCAATCAAAAATGGTACAAATGCAAAATTAGCTGCAGGGACTATTCATTCAGATATAGAAAAAGGATTTATAAAAGCTGAAGTTATACATTTTGAAGATTTTTATAGAGAAAATGGAAATTTAAATAAATTAAAAGAAAAAAATTTAATAAAAATGGAAGGAAAAGAATATATTGTAAAAGATGGGGACATGATTAATTTTAAATTCAATCTTTAAAAATGAAAAATTCATAGAAAAAATATTGAACTTTTTTTAGAATGTTTTATTAAAATATTATGAGAAATAAAAGTAAATGTTAAAAAACATTATAAATTCATTATTAAAAAACTTAATAAAAAATCATAAATTAAAAAATATATTTAAAAAATTAAAAGGAATATTAAAAAATGGATAAAAAAGAAAAAATAAATAAAGAAAAGATAAAAGAAAATATAAAAAAAGAACTATCTCAAAAAAAAGATATAGAAAATAGTATGGTAAAAGATAAAAACCAAAATTTTCTAATAAGTTTTATAAACTTTTTCTCAAAATATACTGAAAAAGGGATTGAATATTCTAAAATTTTAACTATAAAAAGTGATATTTTTTTTGAAGAAAGAAAGATAAATAAATTATTTATGAATTTAGGAGAAATATTTTACAAAAGTTTAACAAATCCTGATATTTTAAAAACAAATGAAGAGGAGATAAACATAATCAAAGCAGAAATAGATAAAAGATATTTAGAAATTGATAAATTAAAAAATAAAATAGAATTAATAAAAAAGAAATCAAAAATTTCAGACTCAGAAATAGATGATCTTATGAATTTTATCCCTAATAAAAATGAAAAGGATGATTTTGAAGAGGAATTTATTAACATAGATTACATTAAAAAAAATAAAAATTTAAATAAACTACTAAAAAAGATCAAAAAAAAATGAAAAACCTAACTATTAAAAAATATTGATATTAAAAAAATAAATATAAAAAAGATTAATTACTCTAAATATTCAGCATATTGTTTTTCTGTTTCCCAAACTCTAACTTTAAAAAGGTTATCAAATTTTTTTTTCATCTCTTGATATATATAAAAAGCTATAATTTCAGCAGTAGGATTTCTCATATTAAAAAAATCAATTTCATTTAAATTTTTATGATCCAAAGATTTCAATATTTTTTTTAATTCATCCTTTAACTTTGTAAAATCTTCAACCATAAAACTTGAATTTAAATTTTCCCTTTTTAGAAAAACTTGAATCTTATAATTATGGCCATGCAAATTTTCACATTTCCCATTATAATTTTTTAAAAAATGAGCAGATGAAAATTCTCCAATTACTGAAACGATAAACAAAGTAAACTCCTTATAGTTTTATATAATTTTTCATTATTTTTTAATAATTAAACTTAATTTCATTTATATTTCCAAAAGAAATATAAAATTTAAACAATATTTTTCTATAAAATTTTTATATTTTTTATTTAATTTTTTCTTTATACAAACATTTAAAATTATTTAATTTTTAGTTTTTTTTATTTTATTTTTTATTTTTTATTTTTAAAATCTTATATTTAATTTTGTAATATTATTATTTGTTATATTATAATTTGTTATATATTTGTTTTTATATTGATTTTTTTTTTAAAAAAATATAATATTAATTATGCTTATAAAAAGAAACTTAACCTATTTTTTTTTAATAACAATTATTTAAATTATTTTTTTTAGGAGTTTCTATGGAAAAATTTGATTTTAATTATTACAAGATATCCACTTATATTCCAAAGAAATATTTAAAAAATTTAATGGATAAAATAAATGAAACCATAAGTCAACCTTATAGTAATTATGATTATGTTTTTTCATTTTACGAAGTACATGGAACATGGAGACCCCTTGAAGGATCAAAACCTTTTAAAGGCAAAAAAAATAGAATTGAAAAAGCAAAAGAAATAAAAATCGAATTTCTTGTAAAGAGAAATGAATTAGATAAAATTATTAAAGTTATAAAAAATAATCATCCTTATGAACAACCTGCTATTGATATTTATCCAGTTATAGCTGGATTTGAAATTAATTAATTTAAAATAATTAGCTTTTAGATTATTTTTTGTAAAAATTTAACAACATTTAATTATAATTAACCTTGTAATTTTTATCTTTTTATTTAATATTTTATAAAATTAATTTATTAAAAAAATTATTTTTATTTTATGAAAATTTTAATAATTTTTATTAAGTTTGTTTTAAAATAAATTATTATTATTTTATTATTTATTAAAGGAGTCTTTTAATTATGGACTACAGCATTTTTGATTCTGTTAAAGAAAAAATTGTTGTTGAAACTGGTGAAAAATATTATCTTAGTGAATGTATTAAAGACTATGAAGTTTCACTTATTTCTGAAGATACTATAAACATAAAAGGGATAAATGTCATTGAAGATAAAATGTTTTCAAGCGAGATAATATTTAATCTTGATAAAAATAAAATAGAATCTTCAATATGCACTTGCGATGAGGAAGGTAATTTCTGTTCACATAGAGCAAGTTTACTAATAAAATTAATAAATGATAGTAAATTGTTTATTGAAAATGGAAAATTAAATTTAGAAAAATTTAAAACTTATTGTAGAGATTTATCAAAAGATAGATTTATTAGAAAATTAAAACAAATTTCTGAAAAATATTCAATAAAAGTTGTTTTAATTCTTGAAGAAAAAATAAACTCAGAAATTAGATTTAAAATTGATTTTTATCATGATGAGGAAAAAATAAATTTTTATACAGATATTACTTATAATGAAAAATGGGATGAACAGAGAAATTTTAATTATACACTTTTCCCATTAAAGGATAGATTGATTATTAAGACTATAAATGAATGGATAGGTCATATTCCTGAAGAAGAATTTACATTACCTAAGGAAAAAATTGATCTTTTTATGAAAATATTATCAGACTTCCCTGAAATTTATGAAATAGATAATAGTGAAAAGTTATCTTTTGATATAAAATATTACAAGCCTGATATTGAATTTTTACTTAAAGAAAATGGAGCTGAATTAAAAATTATTCTAGAAGATAAAAATTTTAAAATATTTTCTGGAGAAATCTATCAATGGATTATTATTCAAAACTACATTTATCCTTTGAGATTAAAATTAAACGAAAACATATGGGAACACCTAATAAATGATAAATTGATTTTAAATCAATCTGAAATTGCAACTTTTTATTATGAGCTTTACCCAAAAATCAAAAATGCTTTTGATATTCATATTGTTGGAAATATACAATTAGAAGAAATAGAAGATTTTGACTATCTTTTTAAAATTGATTATGATGGATATATAAAAATTATACCAAAAATATTTTCAAAGAGAATTGACTTAACTTCTTATGATATACCTTTTGCATCAAATGAAATGCCATATATTTCTTTTTATAAAGATAAAAAATATTACATAATAAAGAGAAATCTTGTTAAAGAAAGAAAGATTTTATTTATACTAAAAAAATACAATTTCACATTAGAAAATAATATATTAAAACAAAAAGATAAGCTATTTTACAAAAAATTTCTTGAAGAAGGTCCAAATATATTAAAAAAAGAAGCTCAAATAGAACTTACAGAAGAATTTAAAAAAATTAATCTTGAAAAATTGTATATTTTTGCAGATATTATTTTCGAAGATCTACCTGAAAATCCAAATATTGCTTTAATAAATGAAAGATATATTTTTTCAGATGGAAACAATGTACCACAAGATACCATTGATAAAATAAGTTCTGGAAAGAGATTTGTAAATGTTGAAGATAATTTAACTCTTGTAGAAAATTACTCTGAAATTCAAGATTTAAAATCTATAATAAACTCTTTAACTGAACCTTATAAAGAAACAAAAGATAACAAAGATAATAAAAAAGAAGAAAATAAAAGATCTATTTTCATATCTCAACTTTTTTTCATATATGATGAAATAACAAATTTAATTATAAAATATGATAATACAAGTAATATTAAAATAATTTTATCCCCAAATATTGAAAAAATGATCTTTTTAAGACAAAAAGTCTTAAATGAAAAAGATATAAATGTATTAAAAAAATCTATTACTATCCCTGAAGAAGTAGCTTCAATAATGAGAAATTATCAAAAATACGGTTTTTATTGGTTCCATTTTTTAAAAGAGTTTCAATTTGGTGGAATACTTGCAGATGATATGGGGCTTGGTAAAACTTTACAAATTCTTGCATTTATAAAATCTTTAAACACTCCAAAACCTTCTTTAATTATTTGCCCTACATCTTTAATGCATAATTGGGAAAATGAAATTAGAAAATTTTTCCCTTCAATGAAAACTTTAACTATAAAAGGAAATATTAATGACAGAAAAAGAGAGATATCTCATATTAATAGGTATGATATTATAATTACATCTTATTCATTAATAAGAAATGATATTGAACTTTACGAGATATATGATTTTGAAGTTATAGCTTTAGATGAGGCTAATCATATAAAAAACCCAAATACAAAAATTAGTAATACTGTAAAAAAACTTAATTCTACATATAAGTTTGTACTTACAGGAACACCTATTGAAAACAATTTAAAAGAATTGTGGTCAATTTTTTCTTTTGTTTCACCTTATCTTCTTGGTAAATTTAAGCCTTTTAAAGAAAAGTATATTGATGATTATACTGAAGAAAAACTAGAAGAATTAAAGCAAAAGATTACACCTTTTATATTAAGAAGAGTTAAATCTGAAGTATTAAAAGAATTGCCACCAAAAATTATACAAACTCTCTATGCTGATTTAACTTCATTACAACAAAAATTATATCAAGAGATTCTTGAAAAAACTAGAGAATCTTTGCTTGAGAAAATTAAAAAAGAAGGTATTAAAAAATCTAAAATTCATATTTTAACTGCATTGCTTAAGTTAAGACAAATATCAAATCACCCATCATTAATAAATCCTTCAATTGGAATAGGAGATGAAATTTCCGGAAAAATGGATCTATTAAAAGAATTACTTATAGAATTAACAGATTCTAATCATAAAATCCTTCTCTTCTCTCAATTCACTAAAATGCTTGCTCTTATTCAACAAGAAATTGAAATATTGGGGTTAAAATATGCTTATCTTGATGGTTCATTATCAGAGTCTCAAAGAAAAAAAGAGATTGAAACTTTCAAAAATACAGATACACCAATTTTTTTAATAAGTCTTAAAGCTGGTGGTTATGGACTAAACCTTACTGAAGCTGATACAGTTATTTTAGTTGATCCTTGGTGGAATCCAATGGTCGAAATGCAAGCAATAGATAGATCTTATAGGATTGGACAAATAAATACTGTAAATGTTTATAAATTAATTTCAACAGGAACAATTGAAGAAAAAATTATAAATTTACAAGAAAAGAAAAAGGCACTTTTTGAAAATGTAATGAGTATTGATAATATCTTTGCATCTTTAAGTGAAGATGAAATAGAAGAAATTTTAAGTTAATTATTTTTAAATCATTTTAACAAACAGTTATATCTGAAACTCTTTCACCATCATTTACTCTAATAATTCTTGACCCCATAGTATTTCTTTTTTGAACATTTATATTAGCGACATTAATTTTAATTGTTTTTCCATCAGACGAAGCAACTATAACCTCATCATCATCGTAAACAGAAATTATTTTTATAATGTTCCCAGCTTTTTCAATATTTGAAATAATATTTACTCCTTTTCCACCTCTTTTTTGTAATGGAAAATCATCAAATTCTACCCTTTTTGCAAAACCATTTTCTGTTAAGACCAAAACTTTTCTATCCTTGCTTACTTTAACCATTGATACGACTATATCTTCATCTTCAAGTTCTATTCCTTTTACACCTATAGCGTTTCTCCCGGTTTCTCTAACATTTTTTACAGAAAATTTTATAGATTTTCCTTTTTTTGTCGAAATTAATACTTCATCATTTTCGTTACATATAACAGAATCTACAAGTTCATCACCTTCTACAATAGAAGCATATTTTACGCCATTTCTTCTTAAAGAGCCTTTTATTTCATCTAACATTACTCTTTTTACTATTCCATTTTTTGTAACTAATAAAATAGAATCTTTAGGACTAAAATCTTTTATAATTTCAATATTTTTAATTACCTCGTCAGGATCTAACTCTATAAATGATGTTATCTGCTCACCTTTTGATATTAATGAACCCTCGCTTATATTATTTACCTTTATAGAATATACTTTTTCTTTATTTGAAAAAAAACATATATAATCTGTTGTATTAGCTTTTTCAATAAATTGGATTTCATCCTCATCACTTAGATTAATTCCTCTTTTACCTTTTCCACCCCTATTTTGAGTTGAAAATGAATTAGCTTTTATCCTCTTTATATAACCTTTATTTGTAATTAAAATAATAACCTCTTCTTCTATTATATCAAGTTTTATATTATCATTTTCATCAAGTTTAATTATTTCTGTTCTTCTTTTATCACCAAACTTTTCTTTAACTTCAATTAATTCTTTAACAATTTGTTCATCAATATTTTTATCAGAAGATAGTATTAATTCAATTCTACCTATTTCTATTTTTAATTCATTGTATTCATTTTTTATCTTATCTATTTCTAAAGAAGTTAATCTTTGTAACCTCATATCAAGAATTGCTTGTGCTTGAACTTGAGTTAATTTAAATTTTTCAACTAAATTATTTTTAGCAATTTGAGCATCCTTAGATTTTTTAATTGTTTGAACAACTTCATCTATATTGCTCAATGCAATAAGCAATCCTTCTAAGATATGCAATCTATCTTTAGCCTTTTTTAGTAAAAAGTTAAACCTTTTTACCATTATTTCTTTTTTGAAATTATAATATAAATATAAATATTCTTTAAGATTAAAAAATACTGGCTTATTATCATATATTGCTAAAAAATTAGCATTATAAGTTTTTTGAAGTTGTGTGTGTTTGTAGAGCTTATTTATAATCATTCTAGGATTTTCACCTTTTTTTAGTTTAACAACAACTCTTATTCCTTCTTGATCAGATTCATCTCTTAAATCACTTATCCCAGTAATTACTTCACTTTTTACAAGATCCACAATTTTTTTAATAAGCTCAGCTTTATTTACTTGATAAGGAAGCTCAGTTATAATTAAATTTGTATTTCCTTTTTCTTCTTCAACTCTAACCTTACCTCTTAAAACAAACTTACCATTTCCTTTATAATAAGTTTGGTACATATCATCTGTATAAATTAAATACCCATATGTTGGGAAATCAGGTCCTTTAATATAATTTAATAAATCATCTATAGAGCAATTTTGATTTCTAATCAAATAAATTAAAGCATCAATAGTCTCATTTAAGTTATGTGGTGGAATAGAAGATGACATCCCAACACCAATGCCCTCTGTACCATTTATAATAAGATTTGGTATATTTGATGGTAAAACTTCTGGTTCTTTTAAGCTATCATCAAAATTAGGTAAAAAATTAACTGTTTCTTTATCTATATCTTCAAGCATCAATCCCGATATTTTTGCAAGTTTTGCTTCTGTATACCTCATAGCAGCAGGGGTATCACCATCAATAGAACCAAAGTTTCCCTGACCTATTATTAAAGGATACCTCATAGAGAATTCTTGAGCAAGTCAACTAAAGCCTCATAAACTGCAGCATCTCCATGGGGATGATATTTACCAAGAACATCACCTACTATTCTTGCACATTTTTTGGTAGGATTTTCATAACTTATACCTTGTTCCCACATCGCCCATAGAATTCTTCTATGAACTGGTTTTAAACCATCTCTAAGATCAGGAATAGCTCTACCTATTATCACTGAAAGAGAATAAGTTATATAGGATTGCTCAAGCTCATTTTGAATTTTTTTTAATAAAACATTTTCATTTTGATTTGAAGTTATATCTTTTTTATTATTATCATCTATTTTTTTACCATCCATATTTAAAACCTTATTTTTATTTTTTTATTACAAAATTATATTTATATTTTTGATAATAAAATTATTTACAAATAATTAATTAATTTTATATAAATAATTCTATTCAATCTATTCTAATTTTATGTATCAAGTTTTTCTTTATCTACATATTTTGCTTTTTCAATAATAAAACTATATCTCAAAGGAACTTCCTCCCCCATTAAAATATAAAACAATCTATCAGCTTCAATAGCATCGTCAAGGGTAACTTTTACAAGTCTCCTTCTTTCTGGATCCATAGTAGTTTCCCATAATTGGGATGGATTCATTTCTCCAAGTCCTTTGTATCTCTGAATTTCATATTTTTTGTCTTTTAAATTAGATATAAATTTATCCTTTTCTTCATCATCATAAAGATAATAAATTTCTTTGTTAATTTTAATTCTATAAAGAGGTGGGACTGCAAAATAAAGATGCCCTCTATTTATTATTTCTGGCATCATTCTAAAGAAAAATGTAAGTAAAAGAGTTCGTATATGAGAACCATCAACATCAGCATCAGCCATAATAATTATTTTATGATATCTTAATTTATTTATATCAAAGTTTTTACCAATATCAGTACCTAAAGTTAATATAATAGGTTTCAATTTATCATTACTTATTGCATCCATAAAATTTGACTTTGAAACATTCAACATCTTACCCCATAATGGTAAAATAGCTTGAAATCTTCTATCTCTTCCCTGTTTTGCAGATCCTCCAGCTGAATCACCCTCAACTATAAATAATTCTCTTTTTGCCGGATCAGATTCAGAACAATCAGCTAATTTACCAGGCAATGACTCTGAATCAAAAATTGATTTAATCTTTATAGCTCTTTGATTTTTTTCCTGATATTTTAAGTAAGCTTTTTTCATTAAGTAATCTAAAAGCTTATCCAAATCCTCCTGAAATTCATTAAAATGAAACTTTAAATTTTTATTCATAAAATCAACAACAAGATCTCTTATATATTCATTACCTAATTGTTCTTTAGTTTGTCCTTCAAACTCTGGATCTGGTAACTTTACAGAAATAATTGCAACAATTCCATTTTTAACTTCTTTAGATGGCTTTATAGGGAAAGATTTATAATTATTAAATAATTTTGAATTTTCATATTCCTTATCAAGGTATTCAGACAACCCCTGTATAAACCCTTTTAAATGCATACCTCCACTATAAGTTCTAATATTATTAGCAAAAGAATAGATAATCTCATCATCTGTTTCATTATAAAGAAATGAAACTTCTATTTCGATATTAGATTTATTTGGATCTTTATGATTGTAAGATGCTTTTCTATAAAAAACATTTTCAACGATTTGTCTATGATTTTTATTTAAATGTAAAAGATATGCTAAAATACCACCTTCATTATGAAATAAAAATTGTTTTTTCGTAGGTTCATAAATAAACTCTATTTTTATATTTTGATTTAAAAAAGATAACTCCTCTAATCTATCTTTTATAATATCAAATGAAAATTTTAAATCTTTAAAAATTATTGGATCTGGTTTAAACATTATTTTTGTCCCATGCAAATTTGTATCTCCAATAGATTTTACTTCTGTTTGAGGTATACCTCTTGAGTATTCCTGATACCAAATTTTATCATTTTTATAAACCCATACTTTTAAATATTCACTTAATGCATTAACAACAGATAGACCAACTCCATGTAATCCCCCTGAAACTTTATAAGCTTTATTATCAAATTTACCACCAGCAAATAATTCTGTAAGAACAAGTTCTAGGGCACTTTTCTTTTCACCATAAAAATCTATTTCATCAACAGGAATCCCCCTACCATTATCTTCAACAATTGCTTCATTTTTATCTGAAATAGTAACTTTTATATAATCACAAACCCCTGCAAGAGATTCATCAATTGAATTATCAACTATTTCGAATAGAAGATGATTTAATCCCTTTTCTGAAGAATTTCCAACATACATACCCGGTCTTAATCTAACATGCTCAAGGGATTTCAAATATTTTATATTATTGGCATCATAAATTTTACTTAAATACTTTTTTTCATTTAAATCCTTACCTTTCAAAACAAACCCCCATAAAGGATAATTTATATATTAAAACCCTTTGATAAAAAGAAATATATCATAAATATTTTTTTTGTTTACTATTATTTATTATTTTGTTTATTTGATAAAAATATAGATGCCATAAGATTTTTTAATCTATTTTTCAAATCACTATCATTTATTTCTGAAAGCTCATTTTCAATATTTTCTTGAAGCTCCTTATCAAGTTTTTCAAAAGAATCTATCTTTGAAATAGTTAAAAAATATTTTGGAGAAAATTTATATGAAATATCTTTAAAATTTTCATTATATTTAAAATTTATTCTTTTTAAAAAGTGTTCTTTATAAAATAAAAACTCTTGTCCCCAAATAGGATTATCAACCACTATATGAATTACATCATTTTTAATATAAATTGGTTTAATATGGTTTTTAAAATTACCTTCAAGAATTGAACTTAAATAATTTAAAATCTCTTTTTCTTTTATTTTTTTTATTATTTTACTTTTAATTTCTTCAGGTAAAATATCAAAAAAACTTTTAAAATCTTCTTTATTTGTATCTTTATCTCTTTTTTTACTCATAATTATTTAATATTTTATACTTGATTAATTTTAAAATATAATTTTTAGTCTTTGTTTTTATATAATTCTATATTCATTTTAATTTTACTTTTTATTTAATTTTTTTACAAAAAATAATTCAAATGACTTATAAAAAATTAAAAAATTGAATTTTCTTTTATATAAAAATTTTTATCAAAATCAAAAACATTTTCATTTAGTTTCTTTTCAGAAATTGTATAAAAAACTTGAATATCATTGAACCTTTTATCATTAAGAATTTCTTTTATTTTGTTCAAATTTTTTTTGTCAATTTCATTTAAATAATCATCAAACAAAATTATTGAATATGAATTAATTTTCTCATTTTGATAACTTATCAATCCAAAATTTAAAAATAAATAAAGTATTTTATAGTCAGCATAACTTGATAAAAGGTCAAATTTACCTCCATCCTTTTGAAAATCATAAAAATCATTATGGATACCAAAATATCTTTTATACTTTATTTCCCTCTCAAAAGAATTATTTAAAAATTTCAATATTTCATCTTCTTTTAAATTTTTAAATTGAGATGAAAATAATATTTTATAATTAAAAAATGATTTTAAGTTATCAAAGAAATTATTCAAATACTCTACTAAAATTAATCTTATTTTTATTAAATCAAAGATTAATGGAGCTAATTTTTGATTTATTATTTCATATTGTTCTTTCATTTGATAATCAATTTTATTACTATCAACTTTGTAATTTAAGAATTTTTTATTTTTTAAAAGTTCATAATAAATAGAAAGCTTTTTCTTATATTCAGCGTCAATAATTACTAAAAAGAAATCAAAAAAATATCTTTTATTTAACCGATTCAAATAAAATTGAATCATATTTTTAGAATTAAAATATGGAATAAAAATCTTTTTATATTTTTCTTCTCCTTCAAAATTTAATTTTTTTCCTTTTTCCTTAACATAAATTAATTTTCTTTTACTTAAATCATCAGTAAGATTTATACTAAAAAACTTTTCTCCAGTTTTACAAATTTGATTTTCTTTGACATTTCTAAAACTTTTAAAAAGATAAGAAAAATACAATAACTCCAGAAAATTTGTTTTACCACTACCATTATCTCCAGCAATAAGATTAAATTTACCAAAATAACTTAAATTAATTTCAGCAAAATTCCTGAAATTATAAGAATTTATATTAGATATTCTCATTAAAATTTAATTATAATTCATTATAAAAAAATAAAATTACAACAATACAAAAAAATTAAATATTAACAACAACAAAAATATATAATAAATTATAATTTTCATTTTGAGTAAATGGTTTAAGCATAACAGTTTTGGGATTTGAATTAAATTCGAGTAAAATTGAATCAGATTCTATAACCCTTAAAATATCATTTATTGTTTTATAAGAAATATTAATAGTAACAGGGTCTTGTCTAAACTCACAATTCATAAAGTTTTCAACCATTCCAGCTTCGGAACTTTTAGAGATTAAATGAAGTTTATCATTATTAAAATCAAAAATAACAGTGTCATCATCTACAGCAATAAGAGGTGATAACATTTTAAGTTTTCTTTTTAATTCTTCAGTATCAAGTTTTATTGTATATTTGCAGTTTGTTAAAATAATATCTTTATATTTAGGAAAATTAGGTTCAAGTAAAAAAGTCTGTATTAAAAAATTATCTATAGAAATAATTACCTTTTTTGTAAATACCCCAAGCATTATATTTTCAGATGAAACTTTAATTTTATTCAATATATTAAAAAACTTCTTTGGAATTATTACTTTTATATCTGCTTCACTATCAAATTGATAACCATATGCCAATCTTTTTTTATCCGTTGCAACAAAAGAAAGTTTATTTTCTTTTTTTTCTAAAAGAACTCCATTCAATGAATAATAAGGGTCAGAATCAGCAGTGATAAAAACAATCTTCTCAGTAATTTTTTTCAATAATTCAAAATTAAAAGGGAATAATTCTTTTTCTTCAAATTCTATATTTAAATTATACTCTTCAGATAAAATAGCTTTCAATTCATATTTTAAACTTGTTTCTTTTGTTACAGGTTTTATTTTTAAAATCTGTTCATTTTCAAGAGAAACCTCTATATCATCATCAGGCATTACTCTAATTATATCACTAAACATTTTAGAATTCACTAAAACTTTACCTTCTTCTTTAACTTCAGCTTCTTCATGTCCTTTAAAAGTTATCTGTGAATCAGAAGATGATATATATAATCTATTCCCTTTAGCCTCTATTATAATATTTGAAAAAATAACAGATGAAACTCTGCTTTCTACTATTGAATCTGCAATAAATATAAGATTTTCTATTTTATATTTAGGTATAATAAACCTCATCAATTCCCCCATTTTATTAATTATTTTTTATAATTTACATAAAAATATTAACTTTTTTTTTAAAAATTTCCATAAAAGTTTTTATTCTTTTTTATAATATTTCAAATATTTATTATCTATTTTTGAATAATCAAAAATTAGATCAATATTAAAATTATCTATATTTATAGCAAAAAGAGATGATGAAATACCAAAATTTTCATTTTTATAAGCTAAGATATATATAAAATCTTTTGAGGTTTTTATTTTTTTAATAGAATAGATTTTACTAAAAAATTCATTAATTTTTTCATCATTAATTTCTTTTATTTCAAAATTTTCAAATTTTAATAATAAAACTTTATGATTTAAGGAAATATTTTCAGCTTTTAAATTTTCTAAAAAAATCAAAAGAGTATTTTTATTATAAATATTATTTTTACTTAAAGATACTATAAAAATTTTTTGGTTTTGAAAATCATCAATATTTAATCCAATATAATTTTTACTTTTTAATAATTCTCTTAAGTCTTTGACTAATTTAACAATTTTATTTTTATTATTTAAATCATCTTCAATTTTAAAAATATAGCTATTATCGAAAAGTATCATTGGAAAATCAATAAAATAATAAGAAAAATTATAAAACAATTTTAAATCATATTCATTTAAAATAAATATATTATCATTATAAATCAAAAAATTATCAACAATAAGTATATCAACATCATTTATATTAAAATTTTTTATTATTTTATAATTTTTAAAATTCAGTAATTTTTCATTTCTTACATCAAATAAATATAATTTACTTTCCTCATCCTCAAAAAATATAAAACTATTATTATAAAAAATAATTTTCTTTATGTTTTTTAGAATATAATTAATCTCAGGTTTTTGCTTTTTTCTAACTTGCTCATAATTTAGTGGGACTATTTTAATAATTTTATATAATTCATTTTCTTTATTCAAAATATATATATAATTTTGATTTGAGAAAATTTCAATTATATTTGGAAAAAATGCGACAGGATATATATAATCCTCATTTATTCCTGCAATATAAATATAATATGTTGGATCAAGATAAAGAAAAGATAGGACAACAAATAAATCATTTTCAGAAAAATGCACTTTTTTCAAATAACCAGAAATATTAAATACCAATCTATATCCAACTTCTTCTTTAACATCTTTAATCCATAAAACATCATTTCCTTCAAATGTTGAAAAATAAGAAAATTTTTCAAATTTCCTATCTGAAAAATATTTTGATCTACAAAATTCATTGGATCTTATAAAATTAACAAGTTGTTTATATGATGGATAATATCCAAAAATATTATATTTTTCAGGCTTATCTCTAAAAATAGAATAAAAAACAACAAAATTACCTTCAAAAAAAAGATCAAAATCTTCGATAATGTTATATATGGGAATTTTATTTTGTGAAAATATAAAAAATGACAAAATCAAAATAATTAAAATAAAAATTATTTTTTTCATTTTTTTGTTGAAACTTTTTAATATATATTTTATTTATTAATAGAACAAAATTAAAAAATTTCATTTTTTTTATGAAAAACTTTTTAAAAAATTTTTTAGAATACATGTTATTCTTTATTATTTATCTTTTTACTTTTGCATTTTTATTTTTTATAATTTGGGTAATTATAGAGTATAAAAATATTTTTATATTATCAAAAATAACAACTAATTTTAATATATTAAAATATATAATTTTGAAATTAGATTATATAATTTTTGAAATAATTCCATTAATATTTTTTTTCACATATTATACTCTTAGTTTTTACTATATAAATAAAGGTTCTATAAATTATTTTATTTTTATTTTAGCTTCATTTATAGTAATTGTTTCCATATTTTTTCTTTTATTTGGTTTAATATTTAATTCACCATTAAAAATTATTAAATTATCTAACTCAATAAATTTTAATTATAAAAAAGATATAAAAATATTTGAAAAAAATAGAATAATAAACAAAGATAATTATTTTTTTTATATTGAAGATAATAACAGAGTAATCTTCTTAGAAGATAGTAATCTAAAATTTTATAATTACAAATATGATCTAGTTAATAATAAGATTATAATTGGAGAAAAATATCAAATAAATATTTTTGGAGAAGAAACTTTATTTTATTTTCCTTACATAAATAAAATTATTGAAAAGTATTCAAAAAATTTTAATTATTATTTAAAAACTTATCATTCTTTTATTATAAAAAACTTTAATCCACTATTTTTTATCTATTTTTCTTCTTTAATTATATTTTTCTTATTTATTCCTCCTATTATTTTTAATGATAACTGGCAATTTTTTACTTTTTTTATTGGTCTTATTATTTGTATATTCTACATATTATTATTTTTATTTACTTTCAAATTTACAGATATTTACCTTATCGATTTAAAAAATTTAAAAAGCTATATCTATTATTTTCCAGCAATTACCTCTATAATAATAGACATTTTTGTAATTCTGATCTCTTCAATTAAAACATTAAAAAGAAGCATGAGGTTAAAAATTGGCAAAAATATCAGCAGATAAAAAATTGCTAATAAATTTCTTCAATATTTTTTTTATAATTTCAATTATTATTTTAGCTTTTTTTATTATTAAAATCTCTTTAGATATAACAAAACTTATAAAAGAAAAAGTAATTTTAAATAATTATAAAAATAATTTTCTTCTTTATTCTATAATAATCAATTACCTTAAAAATATTGATATATACTTCATTGTCTCAATTATATTAACAATTAATTTAATCTCGAGACAAGCAAAATTAAAAGAAAAATTTCCAGATTTAAATTATAGATTTTATACAAAATTTTTCTCAAAAGCAATTATAATATTTTTTATTATCTTAATTGTTTCATATGAATTTTTAATCCCTTATTTAACAAGAAGAATTGATGAATTCAAACAAAAAACCACCATTTCTTATAAATATTTAGAAGAAGCTGAAAGATATAAAGAGCTTGCAAATAAAAATTTATCAACAAATCCAAAATTAGCAGGTGAATATTATAAAATATCATTAGAATATTATAAAAAGTATTTATTTTTTGAACCAAAAAATCAAAAAATTATAGAACTTATTAATGAACTTAATTTAAGACAAACTGTTGGTAGTTCACAAATTCAAAAAAAAGAAGAAAAAATAATTGATGAAAAATATATTGAATCTTATTATAAAAAAGCTTTATATCATTATAATAGAAATGAATATATTTTAACAATTTATTATATCGAAAAATATAGATACTTTATTAAAAACAATGAAGATGCAAATAGGATTTATGAAATAGCAAAATTAAAAGTTGAAGAAGAAAAAACAAAAATAAATCAAAAAAACAAAGAAATTTATGAAACTAAAATAAAAGGCATAAAAGAATTAAATGAAAAAAAATATGTAGAAGCATACTATACATTTAAATACCTCAAAGATAAATATCCACAAGATAAATCTATAATTCCATATTATGAAGAAGCTTTAAATTTATATAAAAAGTTAGATTTTTTTATTTCTGATGCTGAACAATTTATAAATTATCCGGGAATTTTCAAAGTATTAATAAAAGCAAAAGATGAAAATGAAAATGAATTTATTGTTTATATAGATAAAATTGTTGAAATGTATAATGAAATATATATTTATAATATAAAACTTTACAATTTAAAGAATAAAAACATTATCAATTTTAAATATGGTAAAAAAATAAATACTTATTTTGTATTAAAAAATAAGGAAAATGAATCTATAATTTTCAAGTATGATTTAAGTTATTCGAATTTAAAAAACTTTATTAATTATAACAATGAGAATAGCTTTTCTATAATTTTATATCCATTTATGAGACAATTTATAGAAGAATCAGGGTATTCAATTGAAATAATTGATAGCATTTTTTCAAAAAGAATTATTTTATATTTTATATTTTTAGCTTTCTCAATATTTATTTTTAATTATTCATATTCAACAAGATTATTAAAAATTGAAGATAATTATAATCTTTTTGAACTACTTTTATTTATTATAATTACAATCTTTTTATCATCTTTTTTATATCCAGTTATAAAAGAATCTCTTTTTAAACTTTATCTTCTTGTTTCTATATTTTTTAATTTCCCTTTAAATACAATAGCAATTGTAATTTTTTCTATAATTGCAATGTTTTTAATGTTTATTTTTAATGAAAATAGACACTCAGACTAATATATACCCTGGATTATCAGATAAAGAAATAGTATCATCTATAAAGTAAGATCCATATCTTATTTTGATTCTACCTTTTAAATTAAATTTATTCAAATATTTGAACTTATTAGTTTCTTTTATAAGCTCATAATAATCAAACTTTGTTAATAAAAAACCATCAAAAATTAAATTATCTTTTAATTTTTTTATATCTTCATCATTTAAATTTATTATATGTATAAAAAGCTCGAAATTTTTTTGAAATTGATCTATAAGTTCTTCAAGAGAAACAAAAAAATATTTTAAAGAATCTAGATTTAAGTTTAAGAACCACTCAAGAATATTTCTATAAAGATAAGTTGACTTTTTTGTAAGTAGAAATTCATCTATCTTAGAGCTAATTACATTATCTTCATTTAAAAGGACCAATTTTAAAATATCGAAAATAGAATATAATTTTTTTTTCTCAATTAAAATATTTATATCTATTTTTTTTAAATCTTCCTGAATTAAAAAAATTGTATTAATTTTTTTTTCTATCTGTTTTTTATAGAATTTTCTATAAATTGAAACACTTTTTTCAATATCTTTAAATCTATCTTTTTTTGGAACAAGAGAAATTAAAATAGGTAAATCTTTATAATATGTCTCAAAAAATAAACTTTCAAATAATTTTATATTTTTTGAAATATAAAATTGAAAAGGGGATTTTATTGTTGAAAAATAATTTGCAAATGAAAGATACAAAAATCTCTCATCTCGATAATTTTTTTTAAATCTTTTTAAACTAAATATTTTTTTACTATTTTTAAATAATAAAGAAGCTAAAAAATAATCTTTAAGTAAAATTTTCATTTAATAAATATTAACAAATAATAATTATTTTACAACTAAGTTTTATTTTAACTAGTTACTTGAAATTTATACAAATTAAATTACATTTAAATTTATGAAAAAGAATATAATAAAAATTATTTCAATTAAATCTCTTATTATTTTATCTTTTTTATTTTTTATAACAATTTACTTTTCTTGTAATAAAAATATCATAAAAGAATCATATATTGATAATCAAAATTTGAATGTTGAATATACAGAAGATTTTATCATTGAAAGCTCTAAGCTATTTTTATACTCAATATTAAATAATTTAAATCTTTCATATTATGAAAAATATTTCTCAAAAGATTTTAAAAATAAAATAGATAAAACATCATTTGAAAATGTTATTAAAAAATGGAAATCAACATTCAATTCAATAATTTATTTAAAAATATTAAACTATCAATTTTTAAATCAAAAATATTATGTAAAAATTGAAACTTATCATTATAATTATATTTTAAATTTTTTAATAATATGGGATAATAAACTAAAAATAGATTTTTTTTCATTAGAAAAGTTTGAAAATATTAACAATATTAGTACTTTTGAAGAACTAAAACAAATTGAATTTGAAAAAAAAATTATAAATAATTCTTTAAATAATCATTCATTTATAGAATATACCCTTAAGAATACCCAAGCAAATGATAAACTACCACTTATTATTATTTTTAGTGATTTTTTAAAATATTCTAATTTAAACGAATACAATACTTTTTACAATAATTTAAGAAATTATTTTCTTTCAAAAAAATTTATAATTTTAGAATTTTCTCTTAATAATAATTTATCAATTACAAATAAAATTTTTACATATGATTTTTTAATTAATTTTTTAACAAATTTAAAAACCTATATAGAATCAAATTCAATACTAAAAAAAGAATCTATTTTTTTCCTTAGTTATTCAAATTCCTGTTATTATATACCTCTAATATTAAAACTTAACGATATTTTAAATTTAAAATTATATATAAAAGGAGTAATTTTTTTAAATCCAATTTTAATAGATATATTTGAGACCTATAAAAAAACTATAAATTACTTAATATATTATGATGGATATATAACTAAAAATGAAAGTAAATTACTTGAGAAGATAAATTCTTTAAGCAATGAAGAGATAATTAAAAATGAATTTTTTTATGATAATAATATGTGGAATTTATTAAAAGATATAAATATGATAGAAGAAATTAATAATTTAAAATTTTCTTCATTAATTCTTCAAGCAGGAAGTTTATATTTTGTTTCAGACAATAAGGTAGTTCTAGAAAAATTCAATAATATTTCTTCATCTTTTATTTTTAGTAAAAATTATTTCTCAAATTTAAATTCTATTTTTTCTCAATCAGATTTAAATATTTCTATAATAAATCTTGTTCTATCTATAAATATAGATAATAACGTAATTGAAATTTTAAATAGTTATTTAAATAAACTACTAGCAAACAAATAAATAAATTAAAAAGAAAATATAGATAAAAAATAAAAAAGAAAAATTAATTTAAAGCAAAACTAGAAGAAAAAACAAATAATACTTAAAACAAATTTAAACTTATCATATAAAATAAACTTTTTAAATAAAAATAAATAAAATTAAAAAAATAAGCTCTTCAAGTTCAATAATAAAACCTAAACAATCTCCATTCATTCCATCAAATAATTTATAAAAAAGATTAATAAAAAAATTTTTAAAAATTAAATTAAAAGTAATTGAAAAAAGATATAAAAACAAATATAAATAAATAAAATAAAAATAAAGATAAAAATTTTTAAAATTATTCTTAAAAATAAAAAAATAAATAAAAAAAGATAAAAATCCAAAAATAAAAAAACAAAAAAAATTTCCTAAATAAAACTTTTTTTTATCTAATAAGGATTGAAAATATTTAAACAAAACACTTTTTTCTATAATTTTAGTTTTATATGATGTAAAAAAAGATGATAATCTCGAAAAAAAAGTTAAAAATAAAAATATCAAATAAATATAAATTTTACCAAACTCATAAAAAAATAGTTTTTCATTAATTATTAAGTAATTTTTACCAATTTTTAAAAGTTTAATAATCTTGAAAAAAATATAATTAATATTTTTATATATTACACTAAATAAATTTTTTGTAAATAAAAAATTATCAAAAATAGAAAGTTCTTTTTTATATAAAAGATAATAATAAATACCAAAAATATTTAAAATAATTAAAAACTTTATTAAAACATAAAAAGAACCAAAAAATATTGCAAAACTCCCTTTATGAACATCTTTTAAAATTTCTACTCTTTTATTTATATTATCTTTTTGTGAAAACGCAGCATCTATAAAATCAGTAAATCCATCAAAATGAAATAAATTAAAGTAGTAATAAGTAAATATAAAAGTTAATATAGATAGTAAAAATGTATTTAATCTAATATGGTTAAGTAAAAAAAGAGAAAAAATATAAAAAATATTGCAAAAGAAAAATACAAATGGTAAAAAAAATGAAAATAAATAAGTTTCAAAATTAAATTTTAATTTAAACCTTGTAAAAAATGATAAAGTTGAAAGAAAACTATTAATAATTTTCTTCATCTTTTATACTTTTACTTACATTTGCTTTAGAAAAGGTTGCCATTTCACAACTCATTTTACTTGCAAGTTCAACTATTGAACCACCTATTACAGCCCCAGTTCCTTCTCCAAGTCTCATAGAAAGGTTTATAATAGGTTCTAACCCCATTTTTTCAAGTAGAACCTTATGTCCTTTTACTTTCGAAAGATGCCCAGAAAATATAAAATCTTTTATATCTTTATCATCATAAAAAGCTGTATAAACAGCAGCAGTTATAGGAAAACCATCTATAACTACTGTAACTTTTTTATATTTTAAATTTTCAATTAATGATTTTATTACAACAAATTCAAAACCACCAACTTTTACCAATATATCTCTTATATTTTTAAAAGGAGCATGTTTTTCAATAGATTTTAATATAACTTCTTTTTTATGATCAAGCATTTTATCATCTATACCTGTTCCTTTATCAATAATATCTTCTGGATTAAACCCTGCAGCAACAATAATAGCTGAAGAAGTAGTTGTATTACCAATCCCCATATCACCTAAAGAAACTAAATCATATTTATTTTTTAAAATAAAATTTGCAATTTCTTCCCCATAACTATATGCTTTTTTATATTGCTCCTCAGTCATAGCTTTTTCTTTTAAGAAATTTTTTGTACCACAACCAACCTTCATATCAAAAAAATCTTTTCTATTCTTTATAGCATTATCAAAATCTGTGTTTACGCCACAATCTATACAATATAAATCATAACCATAATATCTTGCAAAAACATTAATAGCAGCTCCTCCATTTAAAAAGTTATAAACCATTTGAGCTGTTACCTCTTGAGGATAAAGAGAAACTTTCTCTTCAACAATACCATGATCAGAAACAAAAATAAAATGTGCTTTCTTTTTAATAACTGGGGGTACCTCTTCTTTTATAGTAGCAAGTTTTAATGCAAATTCTTCTAATTTCCCAAGACTACCTTTTGGTTTTGTTAAATCATCAAGATGAAATTGCATCTTTTTTATAATTTCTTGCTTATTCATAACTTATAACTCCTTTAAAATCTATTTATTATATATTTTTACAATTTTATTTTTTCAAATCCTTTTCCATAAACTCCCACAACAGAAGCAATTGATATAAAAGCATTTTTATCAATATTATGTATAATTTTTAAAACTTCCGGTAATTGGTATTTCCTGATAATAATAGTCATAACCTTTAATTCACTTTTTGTATACCATCCTTCACCTTTTAAAAATGTAACTCCCCTTCTAACTCTATTTCCAATTTCATCAGCAATTTTTTCATATTCTTTTGAAAAAATAAAAAGTTGAACAGATTGTTTTGAACCCTCTATTATCAAATCAATAGAATATGAAACAACAAACATTGTAACATAACTGTAAACAAGTTTTTCTATAGATCTAAATACTATATAAGAAGAAGCAATAATTAAAATATCTATTATCAATATAACTTTACCAGGAGTTACATCTCTATATTTATTTACAATAAGAGCAATAATATCTGTTCCTCCTGTACTACCTCCTTGTGTAAAAATTATTCCAATCCCCACACCAGCAAGAGCACCACCAATTATAGAACACATAAATAAATCATTGACAAGAGGTTTTTTTATAAAGAATTGCAAAAAAGAAAGAAAAAAAGAAATTATAAAAATACCCAAAATTGTTTTAAATCCAAATGCAGGCCCCAATATTTTTAATCCAATAATAATTAAAAATATATTTATAAAAAAATATGTAATTCCTACGCTTATACCTGTAGAATAAAAAATTAAGGTTGATAATCCAGATATTCCACCTCCTATTATCCCAGAAGGAATTAAAAAAGCTGTCCACCCAAAAGCATTAACAAAAAGCCCAAATATTATAATGATATAAGTTTTAAGTATATCAAAAATATTTTTAATTTTAAAATTTTTGTTAGTTTGATTTTTTTTAATATCAACAATAACTTTATTTAAGTTATTTTCTTCATTATTAAAATCCATAAAAAATCTACTCCAAAATTTTATAATTAAATTTTAATTAAATATATTTTTTAATATAACTTACTCCAACTATGATTTTATATTAAATTTTTACATTATTTTTTATTTTTTTTATTTTTTAAATAAAATTAATATTAGTTTGATTTTTGATAATAATTTGATTTCCTTTTATATTTCATATGTTCCTCATATGTTTTTGAAAAATAATGAGTCCCATCTCCTTTTGAAACATAAAATAAATAATCAGTTTGAGCTGGATAAAAAGAAGCTTTTAATGATTGATACCCTGGGTTACATATTGGAGTTGGAGGTAATCCTTTATATAAGTAAGTATTATATGGTGATTTTATTAAAAGGTCTTCATTTGTAAGATACTTTTTATGCCTATCAAGTATATACTCTACAGTAGGACAAAGTTCAAGCCTCATACCTTTTTTAATTCTATTATAAATGACAGATGCTATTATAGGTTTTTCCTCATCATAAAAAGCTTCTTCTTCTATTAAACTTGCAATTATTAATTTGTCATATAATTCTTTTAGACTATAATTTTCAATATTAATTAAATTTCTTAAATTTTTAAAAAGTTCATTTATAAAGATCTTTAAAACCTCTTTTGAATTTAAATCAACCGAATAAAAATATGTTTCTGGAAATATAAAACCTTCTAAATTATTAGCATAATAAACAAGATCCCAATTTATTAAAAATTGTGTATCTTTTGACATTTTATAAAAATCATTTTTAGTTATAATTTGATTTTTATCTAAATATTCAATTAATTCTTTTAATTTGAGCCCGGGTGGTATTGTTACTTTCTTTAATTCTGAACTTCCAATAGAAGTTATTTTCAAGATTTTTTGAAAATTATATCCTTTTTTAAAATTATATTTACCTTTTTTTAATACATAATAAGGTTTTAAAAATCTCGCATAAAAATAAAAAGCAAATTTGTTGCCTGAAAAACCTTTTTCTTCAAGAATATCAATAAATTTTCTTAATGTCAGTCCCTCATTTACTTCAACTACAATATCTCTATCCAACTTTATAAGAAAAACATTTGAAAAGATAAAAATAAAAAATATAATAAATATAAAAAGAACAATAGAGAAAGATATTAATATTTTTTTTAATTTATTTAAAAAAATTCCCATTTTAATTTAAGTTTTTTATATTTTATAATTTATCCTTTACTTTTTTAGAAAAAACATATTTTATTTTTTTTTCAAACATTTTATTAATAAAAGGATTAAAAATGATTTATATAGGAACCTGTGGATACTCATATAAAGACTGGGAAGGAATTTTTTATCCTCATAATTATAAAAACAAATTAAATTTTTATTTAAAATTTTTCAATTTCGTTGAAATTGATTCAACTTTTTATTCTTTTCCACAAAAATACTTCATAAATTTTTTATATAAAATTATAGAACAAAATAAAGAAAAAGATGCAAAATTTGTTTTTAAATTGAATAAATTTTTTACACATGAAATTTTTAATAATTTATCTAGTTTTGACCATTATGAATTAAATAACAAATTTGATAATTTTTGTCTTCCATTAAAAGATATTAAAAGTTATATATTAAGCATTTTGATTCAATTCCCATATTCAGTAAAATTTAATAATAATTTCATTGAAAATATAAAAATATTAATAGATGGTTTATATAAAAATGATTTTACCAATTTATCGATTGAAATAAGAAATAAAACTTTTTTAAATGATATTTTTATTAATTTTTGTAAAAGTAATGATATATGTTTTGTTAATATTGATCAACCCTTAATTTCTAATTCAGTTGAATTAAATTTCATTAATACTTCCCAAAAAATTTTATATTTTAGATTACATGGAAGGAACTATGAAAATTGGTTTAAAGAAAACAAAGAAAGTTTTGAAAGATATAATTATCTTTATTCTCCTGAAGAAATAATCAATATCGGAAATGAAATACTAAAAAATTGCTACAATTTTTTAAAAGATTCAGTTAATAATAAAGAAATAACATTTATTATCTCTATGAACAATCATTATAAAGCCAAATCAATTATAAATTCTATACAATTTATTTTATTTTTTAGTAAATATATTAAAAATAGTAATTTAAATACTATTAAATTTAATAAACTAACAGAATCTCATCAAAATGATATTTTTTCTACCAATATTTTAAAAATTTATGAAAAAGATATTTTAAATTTTTTAAATATTTTAGATAACGAGAAATAACTTCTAATTTTTATAATTTTTCTAATATATATTTTTTATAAATTAAATTGTATTAAAAGTCTATTTAAAGTAATATCATAATAAGAAATATATATTCTTCCTAGTTGATCAATATCGATAGAAGTAAACATTCCTACATTATTTGTAGTCTGCAATGCGTTATTTACAAAAGTTCCTGTAACATTTGTTGAAAAATATAAATCACCACCAGTTAAGTAATAATAAGAAATAAAAACATATCCATTATTATCTACTGCAATTGATGAATATAATCCAATATCATTTGTATTAATAATTGTTGTTGAAATAAAAGTCCCTGTTTTATTTGTTAGATAGATTAAATCTTTATTTAATGAATCATAATAAGAAATATGTAATTTACCATTTATATCAACTTTAAAAGAAATATTTGTTATTGGATCTGATATATAATAAATATAAGAATTTATCCAATTTATTCCATTACTACTATATAAATATTTTATTGCTCCATAATTATCATCATAATAAATTATATGAACACCATTATTATTATCTATTTCAATATTACAATATCTACCAATATTATTAGATTGGTCAACAATATATGTTAAAAAATTACCATTTAAATTGTTTAAATATATTAGTTTTGAATTTGTTTCATCATAACAAACTATATGAATTTTATTATTTAAATCTATTGCTATATCAGCATATTTCCCAACATCATTTTCACTTAAAAGAACATTAATTTCAAAAGAACCATTTTTATTATTAGCATATTTTAAATCTTTATTTGTATTATCATAATAAACAATATGAACATAATTATCATTATCAATTGCAATATTTGCAAACATTCCTGTATCACTTACATTATCAACTATAAAATTTTCCCAGAATCCATTCCTATTTGTAGCATATTTCAACTTCTTATTAATACTATCATAATATGCTACATGAATATTACCATTTGAATCTCTTTTTATTGAAGAAAATTGCCCTGTACCTTGATTAGAATCAATAACTTGATTACTCCACATTATATATCTACCTGATATCAAAGATGAAGAAGTCCAACCATTTTTATAAGCAAATATTCTAAGTGTAGTTGTTTTATCAATTAATATTGGACCTGTATAAAAATCACCATTATTAATTGAAGGGATCGAACCATCAAGAGTATACTTTATTATTGCTCCATTTGTTGAACATGAAATAGAAACAAGAGTAGGATTAGATATATTTCCAAAAGTTGGACTAACTGTAGGATTCAAAACTACTAAATTATAAGCTGCACTTGAAATATTAGATATTTCCATATTTTCTTTATAAGCAACTGCTTTTAATGTTAAACTTTTACTTATTAAAACAGGCCCATTATATAAATAACCATTAATAGGAGAAGGATCTGAACCGTCAATGGTATAATAGATAGAAGCTCCTAAAGTAGATGTTGTTATTGTAACATTTAAATCATTATTATATGTTCCAGAAGCAACTGAAAAAGTTGGTTGAGCAGCCTTTATTTTATATTCATTAAAAGCTATATATGAATCAGTCATTCCATCTTTGTATGCAATAGCTTTAACTATAGTATTTGAAGATATAACAAATGAACCAGTATAAATTATTCCATTCATTTTTGATGGTTCACTTCCATCAATAGTATATCTAATAGTTGCTCCTGCTGTAGTTGTTGTTATTGTAACAGTTTGTTGTGAACTATATATCCCTCCAGCAGGACTTATTGTTGGTTTTGCAACTCTTATATTATAATAAGAAGATACTATATTTGAATTTTCTATACCACTTTTATAAGCAATTGCTTTTATAATTACATTTGAAGAAACATTTATTGCTCCTGCATAAATAGTACCATATGTAGGTGTTGGATCAGTTCCATCTAAAGTATATCTTATTGTAGCACCTGTTGTACTATTGTTATTGTAACTGATTGATTTGTATTATATGTCCCAGATGCAGGGGAGAAAAAAGGATCTGCTGTTTTAATAGTATAATTTCTAACTACAATATTAGAATTTTCTATACCATTTTTATAAGCAATTATCTTAAATACTCTTGAACTTGTTATATTTATAGGTCCAGTATAAATAGTTCCATATGTTGGAGTTGGATCTGTTCCATCAATAGTGTATCTCATTGTTGCACCTGGAGTAGAACAGTTTGCTATAACTGAAATCGAATTGTCATATGTTCCAGATTGATAATTTAAAATAGGATCAGCTGCTTTTATTATAAAAGTTCCAGTAACTACCTGAGAATCGATCATTCCATCTTTATATGCAAAAGCTTTTATTTTTAAAGTTGAATTTATAATAATAGATTCTCCATTGTATACATAACCATTAGTTCTACTTGGTTCTGTATTATCAAGTGTATATTTTATAACAGCTCCAGAAGTTCCACAACTTAAAGAAACATATTGAGTATCATTATATATACCAGGAGTTTTAGAAAAAACAGGCTCTTGAACAGTATTTAAATTGTATTGAGCAATCGAAATATCTGAAGGTAGCATTCCATCTTTTAATGCAATAGCTTTTACTGTTTTTGAATTACTTAAATTAAATGGATTCTGATATAATGTTCCATTTGTTTCTGAAGGATCACTCCCATCAATAGTATATTTTATAATTGCATCTTGAATATCTCAAGATATTTAAACTGTAATAGAATTTTCATAATATCCACCTTGAGGTTCAATTTTCGGAGGAGCAACTTTATTAATAATATAATTGATAGATAAAATATCAGAATCTAAATAACCTTCCTTATATGCAAAAACTTTTAAAATTAAACTTTTATAAATTATTAAACTACCATTATAAATAATTCCATTTTCTCTTGAAGGGTTTGATCCATCTATAGTATACTTTATAAGAACTTGTTTGTAATCTAACTCTTTCGCAATAAGTAGTTTGATCCATCTATAGTATACTTTATAATTGCATTTTCAACTGAAGTACTTATATGAACTATAATATAATCATTATATACTTTAGATTCCTTATCAACAGCTAAAGATATTTTAGTTCTACTGGAATTATTTTCTTGTGATGGATTATTGCATGCATAAATTATAAAAATAAACAAAACAAGAATAATACAATATAATATTTTTTTATTCATAATTTATTCCCTTTTATTTATAAATTTTTTACTAAATTATATTTTTATTATTTAACCATATAATATATTTTAATCTTACTAATATTTTTTTAATTATATATTCTATTTCTATATATTTTATTTATATATATTTCTTTTCATAATTTATTGTATATATTATCAACAATACAATTTATAATATAACATAAAATAAAAATTTCAAATAATTTTTAAAAAATTATTCCTATATTAATTCCAGGTGAAATTCCATATATTATTTCTTGATTATAAAGATAAATGTATTCAAAATATATTTCCAAAAAAAGATCTTTAATAAATATTTTTTTTACATTTAATAGATTAAAAATTCCAAGCTTATAACCAAAATTTATATTTAATCCAAATGTTTTTGTTATTAAGCTATTGTTCCAACCATAAAATAACAAAGGGGAAAAGCCTAAAAAAAATTTATATGGGGCATATTGCTGAAAATAAAATCTTATTCCCAATAATAATGAATAAAGATAAGTTTTTTCATCCTTAAAATTCATATGTTCAAATTTTAAGTTTAAACCAAAAAAATTATTAAAAATATATTCAAATGAAATTCCAAAACCAAACCCATTTGATTGTAAACTTAAATTTAATGGTTTTAAATCAAAATAAATTAAAAAGGAATTTGCATATGAATTATCTTGAGCTAAACAAATCTCAGGAATAATAAAAAGCAAAATAAAAATAAAATTTAAAATAAAATTAAAAATTAATTTTTTATTTTTAATTATTCTCATATTACTTTTTTTTATATATCTAATTTCGTAAATTAATATTACAAAAATAAATATTATTTTATTTTTTTCTACTTTTATTTATGTTTGTTTAAAATATTTCTATAATTTAATATAAATTTTTCTTATAAATCTTTACAAATAAATTTTATATATTAAATTTTAAATATGATGAATTTAAATATTGCAATATTAACACTTAAAAAACAAAATTTTATAAATTTTGTTTTTAATGTAAACAAAATAGGAATCCATATCTCTTTTTTTGATAATAAAGATAATTTTATTGAAAACAAAAAAGAATTTGATTTTCTAATTTTCGATTCTGTTACTTTTAATAGAAAAGATCTTGATGAATTTTTTAAATTTTATCCTAAAACTAAAATAATTTATCTATCTCATTATTTTGATCTGGAAGAACTCGAATATTTCATAAAAAATGATATCAATTTCTTCCAAAAACCATTAAATGAAATTATTTTTTTACCTTATAGTTTATGATAGGGTACATTAAACCGAATAAAGATGAACTTAAACTTAAACATATAAAATTTTTTAATTCATTGTATTGTGGTTTTTGTTTTAAGTTAAAAAAATATTCAAATTTATCTAGATTATTTATATCATATGATATTATATTTTTTTATCTTTTATTTATCTCAAATTTCAAAAATTTAAAATATTCTTTTTATAAAAACAGATGTCCTTTTAATCCATTTAAAAAAATTGATATATATTTGGAAAATAATTATTTGAAAATATTTTCTGAATTTTCAATTCTAATAACTGTTTTTAAAGCATATGATAATCTTTACGATTCAAAAAATCCTATTAAATTTTTTTTTACAATGCATTTTATTAAATTTTTAATGAAAAAATTAAGATATATAAATGTTTACATAAATAAACCTTTGGAAAATATAAAATTATATTTTAAAAATGAAAAAGAAATTTTTTTTAAATTAAACAATTCTTTTAATAATTTTTTCAATTTTCAAATTGATGATATAAATAGAAATAAATTATTATTTACAAAAAATTATTTTGAAAATTTAGAACTTTTTTTTGATAATCTTTATAAAATATTTATAAAATTTATTCCTTTCGATTATCTTGATTCAAATATTAAAAATATCTATTGTATAATTATATACAATATATTAAAAATAATTACAATAATAGATGCTTTAGATGATCTCTATAATGATATAAAAAATAAAAAAGATAATATATTAATGCCTCTTTTTTTCTTTTTTTTTAATATCACCCAAAAATCAGATTTTAATATTTTAAACATTGATTTTAAAAATTTAAACAAAAAAATATTTAAATTAATTAAAAAAAACAAAAAAGAAAAAAAAGATCAATTTGAAAAAATTTTTGAAAATGTAAAAGAATTAATTAAACCTGTTTTATTTTCATCTTACATAAATATTAAAACAAATTATGAAGAATTAAAAAAGACAAATAAATCTATACCTCTTTATAATGAAGAGCTTCTTGATAACTACATTTACTTTTCTTTTGATAATTTAATTTGGCAAACTCTTTCTAAAAATAATTTTAAGATAAAATAATTTTTAATTTTACTTTTATATTATTTTTTAAATTACTTTTATTATTATTCATTCATCATTTCATATGACCATATAATATTTGAATTTTTCTTTAACATTGCAGAAACCCCACAATATTTTTCTTGTGAAAGATTTATTGCTTTTTCGATATTTTCTTTATAATTTTCTAAATCTTTTCCCCAAAATTTATAAACCAATTTTATATCTTTATACACCTTAGGATGTTCATCTGTTGTTTCTGTTTCTACTTCCATTTCATATTTTGTTATTGGTACATTCATTTTCTTTAATAATGATACAACATCCATTCCTGTACACCCCATTAATGCAACAAGTAATAAACCTTTTGGCCTTGGCCCTTTATCATCTCCTCCAAATTCTTTATCTGCATCTATAATAATTTTATGCCCATTTAATTCACTTTCAAAAGCCATATTACCAAGCCATTTTGACTTAACCTTCATAATACCTCCATGATTTTTTAATGAAATTTATTTTTTCTCGAGTATTTCAATATAACCTGAATCATCAACACTTATATCTAAGATTTTCTCTTCATTTTTATTATTTTTATTTTCATTAGTATTCAATTCATCTAAATTTTTGTTATCATCAATAGGCTCTATATTCAAATATTGTTCTTCAAATTCTTTATCTTTTTCCGGTAATTTTTCAAATTCTATCTCCTTTTTATTTAAAACCTCAGTGATTACCTTTTCTTTATTTTTCTCTTTTTCTTCTTTATTAGTATTTAAAAGTAAAAGTTGTTCATCTTTTTTAATTTTTGATTTCTTTATTACATTTTCTTCTTTTATTCTTAGTTTAATATTTTCAACCTCTTTTTCACTTATTAAAATTGCTTTTTCAAAAACTTTTAAATTTCCTAAAAGTTTAATTAACTCATCCGAGTTAGCCTTAAGTTCAGATGCATTTTTTGAAATATCAGAAGATATTTTATTGTTTTCTTCTACAAACTTACTAAAACCTTCAGCAACTTTAGAAAGTTCATTTGTAAAATCTACTTCTTTTATTGCTTCATTTTTAATAGAATTAACATGGTCATTTACTTTATTTACTTCTTGCATAATATTTAAAACAGATGTTTTTATGATATTTGAACTTTGCATACTAAGATTTACTTTGTTGTTTATTATATTTATAAAATTTTTTATCTCATCTGAAACATTTGAAGCATTTTCTGCAAGTTTTCTAATCTCCATAGCAACGATAGCAAACCCTTTACCAGCTTCACCTACTCTTGAGGCTTCTATTGAAGCATTTAAAGCTAATAATTTAGTATGTGAAGATATATCAATAATTAATTTTAATGAATCAACCATTTTCTGTGAAAGTTCATCAATTTCACCCATTTCACTTAACGATCTTTCAAAAGAATTTATCTGTTCATTTAATCTTTTTAATGAATTTTCTATTGAAAATGAGGCATTATCTGAAACTTTCTGAATTAGCTTTGTAGATTCTGTAAGTTTATTTATTGAATCACTAACTTTTATTAATGATTTATTTAAGCTTTCTGAAAACTCATTAATTTTAGTAGCAATATCAAAATTAACATTTGTTTTTTCTGATATAATATTAAAAAAATTCTTTACTTGTAAAACAAGATTATTTAATTCAATTGCTGTAACATTTAATCTATGAGCAAAATCAGCAATTTCATCTGTTGACCTTACAGGTAAACTTACTGAAAAGTCTCCTTTTTGAATTATCTCAATTGAATTTTTTAGTATTCTCATATAATCTGAAATATAGAAACCAAATACTAAAGAAGAGGTTGTTAAAGAAAAAATAGAAAGAGATACAACTCCGGAAAAAGCTTTAATTAAAGCAGAAGATGGTTTAAATTTGAAAAAATTAAAAGTAGAATTTATAAAAAAAAGTAACAAGATATTTGTTAAAACAAAAGGTAACAATATAGTAAATATTATCTTAATAGGGATATTAAAAAGGTAAATTTTAAAAGGAGTCTCCCCACATTGTATTTTAACTTTAACCAATATTTTTTGTATACTATTCACAGCAAAAAGGTTAAAATAATAATTTAAAATAGATGCATTGATAGAAACAAAAATTATTAAAAATATAAATATATTTAAATTTGTATTTAAAAATATTCCATTTCTAATGAAATAAAATGTTGGAAGAAAAAGAATTAAAATTGTCCTAAAAAAATAAACAATCATATTGTTTAAAGGAAAATTAAGTATTCTTGCTCTATATTTTAAAAACAAGTAAGAATCAAGGTAATTTGAAACATTAAAAACATTAAAAAATTCAAAAATATTTTTCAAAATAAAATAATTTATAATGTACCCAGCTAAAGAATTTATTATAGCAAACAATTCATAAAAAACAATAACATTTTTGTAAATACTTGCCAAATAAACAATATCCCTTGAAGGTAATAAATAAATTGTCCACAACAAAAGTGGTAAAATTGTTAAAGGGAAAAAGAACTCAGAAAAGATAAAGGCCAGTTTATTAATGTTTACATAGCTTTCATCATAAGAAATAAACTTTTCCCTTTTTTCAAATTTTTTCTTTTTATAAATATTTTTTGAACTAAATTTATTACTTGAAAAAGTTGTACCTTTTTTTAATTTTTTAGAAACTACTTTCTCTTTACTCATAGAGAAACTTCCTTTTTAAAATATTATCAAAAAAAGAAATAAAAAAAACAATTAATTTAAATAAAAATAATTTACCTTATAATTTTATCGTCAATTAACCCAATTTGCATTATAATTTTTTATTTCTTTAATCTTTTATTCATTTCAATTTTCCTTAATCTATTAGCAAATCTGTGTGCTTCATCTCTTATTTTCAAAAACAATTTTAATTCATTCGAATGCATATCAATTTTTATTTCTTTTTTAGAATAAGGGAAATTTAATATTTCTTCTTTTTTTGCAAGCCCAATTATATCTATTTTTAAATTTATTTTCTCAAGAGCATCATAAACTCCATTTATTTGTGGCTTACCTCCATCAATCAATAATAAATCAGGTAATTCTTCTCCTTCATTTTGTGAATGCAATATTCTTCTCAAAACAACTTCTTTAATTGCCTCAAAATCATTTTGATAATTGATATTTTTAATTTTATAATGCCTATAATTCTTTTTATCTTTTATACCATTTGTGAATCTAACAGAAGAACCTACAATAAAATTGTCCCCAATATTTGATATATCAAATCCTTCTATTATCTTTGGCACCCTTTTTAAGTTTAAAATATCTTTTATTTTTTTCAAAATATTTAAATTTGATTTATTAAATTCTGGAAAAAGTTCATTATGAAAAGTATAGCAATGTCTTACAAGTCCTTTTAAAATTTCTAACTCTTTTTTGTTATTAAATTTTTTTGCTATGATTTTTTTATCTAGATTTTTTTCATAATTATTTAAATTTATATTATATTTTTCTTCATTTTCCGAAACAATTGATTTTTCTTTATTTTCATTTATAAATTCAAAACTCTCATTATTAAAACCAGTATTTTTAATTTCAAAAAGTTTATAAATCCCTTCTAATTCATATATAGAAATAATTTCATCTGGAACAATACTATTTTGAAAATTTAAAAATTCCTTGTATATTTTAAAAACAAGTTCGAAAAAAATATCTTTTGGTGACTCAAAATATGTAAAATATTTAGTAAAAGGATATAATTTTATCCCTTCTGCCATTCTTAATATTGAAATAACCCCATACTTAGGACCAAAAAAGAATCCAATAAAATCTGTTATTTTTTTTGAATAATAATTATAACTAAAATCTTTTTTAAAATTTTCTATTTTTAAATACAAATTTTTTAATTCATTTGCTTTTTCATATTCCAAATTAATTGAATATCTCTCTATTGAACTCTTAATATCTTTCAAAAGGTCATTAAAATCTCCTTTCAAAAAAATCTTAGCACTCTTAACATTTTTTACATAATCCTCCTTACTTATCAAACCTTTACAAGGTGCATAGCATTGATTAATATAATAATTCAAACAAGGACTACTAATCTTATTTAGCTTTTTATTACATGTCCTTATTTTAAAGTTTTCTAGAATAAAATCATAAATCTTTCTTGCAGTTTTTGATGAAAGGTATGGCCCTGAAACAAAACCTTTATCTTTATTATATTGCCTTGACAAATATATTCTTGGAAATTCATCATCCGATATTATAATTGTAGGAAAAGATTTATTATCTTTTAATTGAATATTAAAAGGAGGATTATTTTTTGAAATAAGATTTTGCTCAACAACTAAAGCCTCATTTTCACTTTTAGTTGTAAGAAAATCTATATAAAAAATTTTTTTCTTTAATATTGAATTTTTTAAACTTTTCTGATCTTTTACAAAATATTGAGAAACTCTCTTTTTTAGATTTTTAGCTTTACCAATATATAATAGCTTTTTGTTTTTATCATAAAAAATATAAACACCAGCAGAATTTGGTAATAAATCAATATTATATTTATTAATCATCTAATTATTTTACTTTAATTTTAATTTAATTTTAGATTTGTTATTTTAAAATAATATTAAAAAAACTTAAAATTTGAACAAACAATATCCAAAAATAAAAGGAAGTCATATAAAATTAAACTTCAATAATTAAAGTAATATTTTTTAAATATAAAATCAAATCCAAAAATATAAGAATCAATTCCTCCACCCACCAACAAAAAATCACAACCTCTTGAAGTTAATAAATTTTCTCTTCCCCTTGAAAGTGGATTTGTCAAATGGACCTCTATAACCAAAATCTTATTATTTTTCAATGTATAATAAAGATCAAGCAATGAATATGAATAGTGTGTAAAACCCCCTGGATTAATCAATATTGCAAATATTTCATCTATATTTGAATAGATTTTATCTAGAATTTCACCTTCATGATTTGTTGATAAAAATTTAATCTCAAGTGTTTTATATTCATCAAATTTTTTTTTAAAATCACTATCTATTGATTTATAAAAATTTATATTGAAATTATATCTCTCTTTTATAGTAAATTCAATCTTCTCTATATCAACTCCACCATAAATCGGCTCTCTTAAATCTAATCTTGATAAATTCGCTCCATTTACAATATAAATTATATTTCTCATAATTTTTTTTAATTTTTGATTTTATTTTTAAAAATTTTTCTATTTTTTCAATTTATTTTATTTATTCAACAAATTACATTTTATTTTGTTATATTAAAATTTATTCTTTTTTATTATTTTTTATTATATTAATTTAAGTTTATCTATAATTTGCTCATCAACCTTTTTTATTTTTAAATTTTTATCAGTCCATGGATGAATTGTTTTTGCAATAGCTATCAATTTTTTATTAGAATAAATATTATAACTCAAAACAAGTTTATGAAAATTAATTTCATATATTTTTGTTTCTACTAGTATTGAATCTTCAAATTTTGCTGGATTTTTATATTTTATAATTACTTCATAAACAGGAAGCATATAGCCTAAATTTTCTATTTCTTTATAAGGCATACCTATTTCTCTCAAAAAATGCAATCTTGCTTCCTCAAGCCATTTAACATAATTTGAATGATGAACTATTCCCATCTGATCAGTTTCCCAATAATTAACAATATGAAAATATGGTTTAATTTCTTTCATATAAAAATTCCATTTTAATATTCTTCAAAAAAAACTCCAATTTTAGTTTTACCTAAAAATTTCTCTACTCTTATCACATAACCTTTAAATTCCATTGATGAACTATTAGTATTTAATGAAAACCTAACTTTATCTTTTAAATTTATCTTACTATCATGCTCAAAAATTATTAAACACCCATTATCAGAAATATTATCAAGTTTACCTACTAATTCTTCTTTCTCATTTAAAAATAATTTAATTTCTTTGTTTATAGCAAATCTAGGACTTTTTCTTCTTTCAAAAAAGCTCAAAATAAACCCCTTAAATTATTTTATAGTGCAATTTTATAAATTTTAATTTAAAAATTTAAATTATCAATAAATGTTTTAATTTAAAATTATAACAAAAATATATAAATATTATACTTAATGATTTAATTAATTTTTAATTAATTATTTAATTTTTTTTAAAACACTCAAAAATTTATTTTTTATAATTAGTTTAAAATAATATATTTTATTAAAATTTTTATATGAATAATTTTTACAAGGATAATTTTTACAATAAGAACAATCAACTAAATTTTTATTAAAGCAACAAACTCTTATATTACAATCTTTACAAAAATAATATAGAAAATTACTTTTACATCCTAAACATAGTTTTCCATTTAAATTTTTATCAATTTTTAATATTTTATTATTCATAATTATTTTGTTTTTAAATAAATCGCTTTTTATATGAAAACTTTTGTTAATATAAATAAAATTATTTTTTTTATTAAAAAATATTTTTTTTGTATTTTTTGCAATTATACATTTATTGCAATTAAATCCACAATATGCAAAATTATTATTTTTTAATATTTTAATAAAGATATTTTTTAAAAAACTTCTCATAATTTTATTAATTTTATTATATAAAATTCCTATTTGCTCCATAACTTTTTTTAATTATACTAACTTTTAAATTAAAACAAATTAAATTTTACTTGATAGTTTAATAAAAATATATTAAAAGTAAACAAATATAAAATATTGACAAAATATTTTTTTTTATTTTAATACTTTTAAAAGAAAATTAAATAATTAAATGATAAAATTTATTGCATTAGATATTGATGGAGTAATATATTCATCTGAAAATTTTCTCCATGAAGCATATAAAATAGGTATAAATGATTTTTTGAAATATTATCCTATAGAAGGGATAAAAGTCCCACAAGTTGAAGATATAATAAATCTTGTAGGGCAAACATATAAAGTAATAATCTCAAATTTATTTCCTAAACTTGAAGAAAAGGAAAAATTAATTTTAAGAGAATACATTTTAAAAGCATTAATCAAATTAATAGAAGAAAAAAGAGGAATCCTACTTGAAGGAGTTTACGAATTTTTAAATTATTTTAAAAATAATAAAATTCTAATTGGAACTTCATCAAATGGCTCTGAATCATATTGTGAAGCTGTTTTAAAAACTTATGATCTAGTAAAATATTTTGATGAAAGAAAATATGTTGATTTTATTAATTTCAATGATAAGTCAGACATATTAATTTATTATAAACAAAAATATAAATTAAATGAAGAAGAGATACTTTTTATTGGTGATCGATTAACTGATGTTGAAGCTGCAATAAAAGCTCAAACATTGTTTATAGGAATTTCAGGACATGGAAATATAGATGAACTTAAAAATGTAAAAATAATTGTTAATAATTTAAGGGAATCAATCCCTTTTATTATAAATTTTAAGAAGGAGGAATTATGCTTAAAAAATACTTGAAACCTGTAATTTGTTCTTTTATAATTTTTATATTTTTCGCATTATTTGTTTCATCTTCAACCGATTTAATTAAAAGATTTGTTCTTGATAATGGTCTTGAACTTTTTGTTGTTGAAAATCATACTGTACCTCTTGCTTGGGTACAAATCACTTTTAGATGTGGAGCAAGAACACAAACTCCTGAAACTACTGGTCTTTTTCACCTTTATGAACATATGCTTTTTAAAGGTAATGAAGTTTACAAAGATCAAACAAGTTTTTCAAATGCAATGAAAGAGCTTGGTGTAACTACATGGAATGGTGGTACTTCTGGAGAATATGTTACATATTATTTTTCTGTTCCATCAGACAAAGTAGAAAAAGGTATTGAATTCTGGGCAAATGCTGTAAGATATCCTTTATTTGATAAAAATGAATTTGAAGCTGAAAAAAAAGTTGTTATTAATGAAATAAAAGGGTATAATTCAGATCCAAAACATATATTTTTTGGAGCTTTAGACAAAGCATTATTTTATAAATATCCATGGAGAAAAGATGTTGGTGGAGCACCTAAACATATAGAAGCAGCAACAATTGAGCAGATGATAATGATTAAAAATACATTTTATGTACCAAATAATGCAGCTCTATTTGTTGGTGGTGATGTAAATCCTGATAAAGTTCTTGAATGGACAAAGAAATATTTTGGAAGTTGGGAAAGATCAATAAATCCAATTCCTGAATTTCCACCTCATCCTGAACTAACATCAAAATCATACCTTGTCTACTCAGATTCTACATTTTATAAAAATTTTATATTCTTTATTATGCAATTTAAAGGACCTGATGTTTTAAGAGATCCAGAAGCTACTTATGCTGCAGATGTATGGGGAACTCTTTTAGAAAATCCAAATGGAAAATTTAAAAACAATATTTTCAAAAAATTAAGAGGTTTATATAAAAAAGATTATATTGTTATGTATTATTACACTCAAAGAGATGGAGGTGAAATAACTTTCTATACATATATGACTTATAATGCTTCACTTTCGACACCAGATAGAATTAAAGAACTTGAAAAAATAGTATTAGATGAATTAAAACTTATGGCATCTGATCCAAAATATTTTTCAAATGAAGAACTTGAACTCGCAAAAAGAAAATTATCTGACCATAGAGTAATTGAATCAGAAAAACCTTCATCTTTAATTTCTAATTTATCATTCTGGTGGGCTTCAGCATCCACAGATTATTATTTTAACTATCTTGATAATTGTAATAAAGTTAAATATGAAGATATAGTAAAATTCTTACAGAAATATGTTCTTGATAAAAACTATGTTTTAGCAGTTAGAATGAATTCAAAAGATTTTGAAAAAGACAAAGATGCATTTTCTAAATCTGGTTTTACCTTTATAACAGAAGATAATGCATATTGGTGGAAATAGTGATTAGGAGGTACAAAATATGAAAAAAATAAAAATATTAATACTTTTTCTTTTTACATTAATAACTTTATATTCTTGTGGTAGTTCAGCTGGTTTTGCATTATATTCAAAAGAAAGTATCTTTGCTTCAGGACAGATAAATGATTTTGCTAAAGCTAACCTTTCTTCTTTTACAGTAAAAACTCTTTCAAATGGTATACCAGTTGTAATTAAAAACAATCCATATAACAAAATACAAAATATTCATGTTGTTTTAAATGGTGGTGTTCTTTTAAGTACTGTTAAAAATGCAGGTATAGAAAATATAATGCTTTCAATGTTAAAAAAAGGATCAAAAAAATATAATTATGAAGATATTAAAAAAATATTATCAGATACTTCTTCTGCAATAAATACTTCAATTGGATTTGATTATTCTACATATTCTATGAACACTCTTGATTATTATTTTGATAAAGTGTTTGATCTTTTTGTTGATTGTTTTACAAATCCAACTTTCCCAGAAAATGAATTTGATACAACAAAAGATGATTTCTTGAGAGCTCTTGAAGATAAAGCAAATGATCCTTATTCAAAAATGGTTAATAATTTAAATAAAGCTTTTTTTACAAATCATCCATACTCTGCATCATGGGATGGTACAGAAGAATCAATTAAAAATATCAAATATAAAGATATAATTGATTATTATAATAAGACAATCTCTTCTAATAGAATCTTTATAGTAGCTGTTGGAAATTTTGATAATGAAAAACTTTTTACTAAATTAAATGAGACTTTTGGAAAAATTCCAAATAAAAATATTTCTATCCCAAAAGTAGAACCATTTTTAGGAAAAGTTAAAAATGATGTTATTGTTGAAGTAAATGATATTGGTGGTGGAGTTGCATATGTTAGAGGTGATTTTGCTATACCTGATGCAACACATCCTGATTTTATGCCTTTAAGGCTTGCTCTTGCTATTCTTGATGACATGCTTTTTGAAATAGTTAGAACTCAACATTCAGCATGCTACAGTGCATGGACACAGGTAAGAATATTTAAAGCAAATTATGGTTCTATTGTTGTTTATAAAACAACAGTTCCTGATCAAGTAAAATACTATATTGATGAAGCAATTGCTTATTTATTACTTGGAAAGGTTATTGCCCCAAAAGCTTCTGTTTCAGCAGAAGGAAAAGGTGGAATGGGACAAGAAGTTGATTTAAGTAAAATGCCTATTAACTTTGCTTCAATAAATGAAGTTCTTGAAACTTATAAAAATATCTTTATAAATTCTTTCTTTGAAGGGCAGCAAACTAATTCTGCAATAGCTTCTCAGATTGCAACTTCTATTTTATTAAATGGTGATTATAGAAACTACTTATTATTTATGGATCAAGTTAGAACTATAACAGCTGATCAGATTATAGCTGTTGCTAAAAAATACTTATATGACAATAAAATTATGTGGTCTATTCTTGGTTCTGAAGATGTTATGAAGAACTTAAAACCAGAAATTTATAAAACATTTACTAAAGAAGATATACTTAAAAAAGGACAATAAATAAATTTAATCATTCAAAAATAAAAATATTATAAATCTATTTAAAAAAAGGGGAATGCATTGTCAACATTCTCCTTTTTTTAATAAAAAAAGGAGGATATTTATTTTATGAAACTTTATGAATTAAATAATTTTTTATATGAAACTTTTAAAGATTATCTTTTATTAGAAGACTATTTAAAAAATGGATTAGAAATTGAGGGAGAAGAAGAAATAAATAAAGTTTTATTTTCAGTTTCTTTTAATAAAAATGTTGCCGAATATGCTATAAAAAATACTTTTGACGCAATTATTACTCATCATGGAATCTTTGGAAGAAGTTTTATAGATTTTACAGGGAACTATACAAAAAAAATTAGAGATATTTTAAAAAACAATATTTCTCTTTTTTCTTTCCACCTTCCACTTGATAAACATAGAACAATAGGGAACAATGCTTCACTTGCCTCAACATTAAACTTTGAAATTATTGATGAAATTGATGCCGGTTACATCTGTTTAAATAATAATAAATTAAATATAAAAGAGATTTGTTCAAAAATATATGATGAAATTGATAAAAAAATTAAATTAACACTCATTAAAAAATGTGATTTTTTAATAAATAAAAATATAAATCATTATATGTTCTCGGGGTTCAATGTTTTACTAAATAATGATGATATTCCAAAGAAAATTGCAATAATTTCAGGTGGTGTTTCAGAAAACAGCATAAAGAGTGCTATTATTAACAAATGCGATCTTTTTATTACAGGTGAACTAAAACTTCATATTTCAGATCTTTGTTTTGAAACTGGTTTAAACTATATTGCACTTGGACACTACTATTCAGAAATATTTGGAGTATTAAATCTTAAAGATTTAATAGAAAATAAATTTAATCTTAACTGTGAATTTCTTAATGATGAAAATTTATTATAAAATAATTTTTTTAAATAAATATTTTATAAAAAATATTAGGGTAATATTTTTTGATTTGTTTTATTTTTGACAATTTAATTTTTTTTCCCACTCAAAAGCTGTTTTGCAGATAAATTCCAAATCATTATATCTTGGTTTCCATCCCATTTTTGTAATTATTTTTTTATTATCTGCAATTAATTTTGCAGGGTCACCTTCTCTTCTACCTGTTATTTCGACATTAAAATCAATATTAGAAACTTTTTTCATGATATTTATAACTTCTTTTACTGAATAACCATACCCATAACCACAATTAAAAATATCACTGTTATTTTTATCCAGGAAAATTAGAGCCTTCAAATGTGCATCTGCTAAATCATCTACATGAATATAATCTCTTATACAAGTTCCATCTTCTGTTGGATAATCATCACCAAAAATATAAATTTTTTCTCTTTTTCCAACTGCTACCTCTGATGCGACTTTTATTAAATGTGTTGCTTCTGGAAATGCTTGTCCTATTCTAATTTTAGGATCAGCTCCAGCAACATTAAAATACCTCAAAATAATATATTTAAAATTTTCATTTGAATTTGCTGTATCTATTAAAACATTTTCACTCATAAGTTTACTTTTTCCATATGGATTGATAGGATTTGTCTTTGTTTCTTCTTTTATAGGTATTTCTTCTGGTTCCCCATAAACAGCTGCTGTTGATGAAAATATAAATTTTTTTACACCATATTTATTTGCAAGATTAATTAAATTAGTTGTATTAACTGTATTATTTAAATAATATTTCAAAGGATTTCTTACACTTTCAGGAACAATAATACTTGCTGCAAAATGGATTATAGAGTGGAAATAATTACTTGAGAAAATCCCTTCAATAAAATCAAAATCTTTTAAATCACACTTTATAAATTTTAATTTCTTTTTATTTGTAAAAGCAATATCTTTCAAAACTTCTATTGCTTTTATATTACCTGTTGAAAGATTATCAATTATTGTAATATCATCAAAATCAGATTCCTCCAAGAGCAATTTAACAACATGACTTCCTATATATCCAGCCCCACCTGTGATTAAAATTCCCATAAAAATTCTCCCTTTATAAGAGATTTTTATACAATAAATAAACTATGTTAATTTAAGCAATCACAATTAATCTTAAATTAAAATTTATTAATAGAGATTAAAATTTAACAAAAAAATAAAAAAAAACAACAATAATAATTTTAATATAAGGTTTATTCTTAACAAATAATATATTATTATAAACAAAATAATTGTTTAATAAAATAAAAGTTTTGATATATTTTTATCAAATGGATGAAAAAATAATTAAGTCACTTCCTAAAAAAAAACTTAAAATTTATAGAAATTCATTTTCAATATATAAAGATATAATTTATCTTAATAATTCATTTCACCATTTAACTCCAAAAGAATTTTTTAAAAAATATAAAATACTACTTTTTAAAAATAAAGATTTAAAATTTGTTTTTAATAATATTTATGACCAAGAATATTATAAAAAAATTCTTTTTAAAAAATTAAAAAATTTTTTTAATTTCAATGAAAAAAAAATTTTTATTTTTAACAGCAAAGAAAATTTTGAAATATTTTTAAAATATTTATTTGGGGAAAAAATAAATATTTCTTATATTGATTTTATAAATTTTCAAACAGGAAAAAGATTAAATCATCATTCTCAAAATAATAATTATAATAATTCCTCTAATAATATTGAAAATATAAAAGATATCTATTCTAATAAAGATATAAAAAATATAAGATTTTTAAATATTTCATACCTTTTTGGCTTTTTACCACTTAATTTTGATTATTTTTTCTCTATGTATAAAAACTTCAATTTTGATGGTTTATATATAGATCTTTCATCATTTTTTGGTCTACCTTATAAAGGTATAATTTTGTATTTAAATAAGATTATATATGATGAAAAGCTTATTATCCCTCATGACATAGCTTTGGGAATAATATCAATGATCTCATTTTATGAAAAACACGGTGTTAACAAACTTGTTAATCTTGCTTCAAGAAATTACTATTATTTTTATTATAGAATTGAAAAAGTTTGTGAAAAAGCATTAAAAAATAAAAATATTTTTTTTGAAATAGAACCAATAGATTCACAATTTTCAACAAAAAATAAAGATTACTTTTTTAAGTTCAGTTCACTTTTTATACCATTAAAATTTAATGATGAAAATTTATTAAAAAAATTAGTGATAAAATTAAAAGAAAATAAAGTATATTTTTCTAATATAGATAATTTTGTAATATTTAGCCCTTCATTTTATAATTCTTTGGAAGAGATTGAAGTTATAGAAGATGTATTAAATGATTTTATTTAGTTTTACAATTTATTTTTAATTAATTTTTAAATTATTTTTAATACTTAATTATTTCAAAAAAGACCTGTAAAAAGACCTTGAGCAACAAAATTATTTCCATCTTTTCTAAATGATGAAAATTCATTGTCTGAAAATGTATCTCTATCTATTAAATCTATTATTTCAACACCACAATTTTTTATATCATTAATTAATAATTCTCTAAAATTAAAAAAATAGTTTTTATTTTTATATACTATAAAATTTTCATTTATAAAATTTAATCTTTTAGCAAAATATTCTTTATAATTTTCATTTTTTTCACTTAAATTATTATTTAAAATATTACAATTTTTTAATAATATTTCATCAAAAAAAATTTTTATAGATTCTGGATTAAAATTATAATTTTCATAAAAAATTGAAGGGCCAACAATAACTTTTATAAAATTATGATCTGAATCAAATTTTTTTCTTAAGAAAAATAATATATTTTCAATAATATTTAAAACTGTTGTTTTCCATCCAGAATGTATAGAAAAAAATAACCTATTTTTTAAATCAAAAAAAGCTATTGGAATACAATCAGCATAAGTTATTAATGAAACTATTTTATCCTGATTTGACCCAATTGCATCAGCTTCACTTTTAAAAAAGAAGAATCTCTCATTTATACTATCAAATAACTTAAAATTATTTTTATCTCTATTATCTATTTTTTCATCTATGAAGAAAAAATTATTTAAGTGTTGTAATTTTAAGCCAAATATTTTTTTATTATTTAAAAATTCGAAATAGGCTGAAATCTTATCAATATTTTTTAAAGTTTCTTCTTTATTAAAATTTTTATTGCTAAATGAAAGGTTCCCTAAAACTTTTTTCGTAAAAATAGCAAAAAATCTATTTTCAGATTTCTCAATATAATTATTAAATTTTAAATTAAAAACTATAGAATTAAAATCTTCAAATTTTTTTATTTCATAATATTCGTTATTTTTATTACCTTTTTTGTTTTTATTCATAAATATTAAAATAAATTTAATTTATAAATTTTTTACTTTCTTTATTCGAAAAATTAAAGCAAAATAAAATTAAATGAGCATTACCACTTTGAAATAAAAAATAAGATATTTAAAATTTTAAATCAAAGGCCTAATTGATCTGCTATCTTTTTCATTCCATTCAAAGCAATCTCAACAAATTTTTCAAGAGGAATACCTATCTTTTCGATTTCTAAAATAGTTTCTCTTGAAACATTTCTTGCAAAATCTTTCTTTTTCATTCTCTTTATTATAGAATCAACAGAAACAGAAGTTAATTTTTTATCAGGATAAACCAAAGCTGTAGCAACAATAAGCCCAGTAATAGTTTCAGAAGCCGCCAATGCATAATCTATCTTTAATTCTCTTTTTATACCAGTCGTTTCATTGTGAGATTGGATTACTCTAATAATATCTTCAGGAACATTATATTTTTTAAGAATATCAGCTGCCAAAATACCATGTTTTTCAGGATCATTTTCTGTTAACTCATAATCAATATCATGTAAAAGTCCTATAACTCCCCAAACATCTTTATTTTCATCAAGATAAGTGGCTAATTCTTCCATTACAGCAGAAGAAGCTAAGCTATGTTTTATCATGTGTTCTTTTTTTAAATAACTTTTTAAAATACTAAATGCTTCTTCTTTAGATAATTTAAATTTTGACAAGTCTATATCCCTTGGATTTACATTTTGTTCTTTTAGAGGTCTCATTAAAGGAAATAGCACTACATCTTTTAAATTATCTTGAGAAGTTAACAAAGCTAAAAACCTGTCTAACCCCATGCCCCAGCCTGCTATTGGAGGCATTCCATGTTCCATACATAAAAGAAAATCTTCATCCATATCAAGAGCTTCTTCATCACCTTTTAAATGAGCTTCAAGTTGTTTTTCAAATCTTTGTCTTTGATCTATAGGATCTATTAACTCAGAATATGCATTTATTACTTCCCACCCATTTATAACAAGCTGAAATCTATCAACAACATTTGGATTTTCATCATTTCTTCTTGCAAGTGGAGAAAGATCAATTGGGTGATGAATTAGAAATTGGGGTTGAATCATTTTAGGTCTTGCAACTTTTTTATATAAAGCATCTATTAAATTTCCTAGTCCTAATTTTTCAACATCTTCAAGAATGATTCCTTTATTTTTAATCTCTTTTCTTAAATCATCAGCATTATTAAAATTATTTATATCTATTGCACAATTATTCAAAATCAATTCTCTAAATGAATAAACAGGCCAATCACCTGATAAATCAATTTTTATTCCTTTATATTCAAAAGTAAGTGAGCCAATTAGTTTTTCAACAACATATTTTATTAAATCTTGAGTAAATTTCATTAAATCCTTATAATTCCAATAAGCAGCATAAAATTCAAGCATTGTAAACTCTTGTAAATGTGAAGGGTCTATACCTTCATTTCTAAAACACTTACCAAGGTCATATACCCTATCCATGCCACCTGCAACTAATCTTTTTAAATAAGTCTCTGGTGCTATTCTAAGATAAACATCTATATCTAAAGCATTATGATGAGTTACAAAAGGTTTAGCTAAAGCTCCTGATTTTTTAGTTTGCAAAATTGGAGTTTCAACTTCAATAAACCCATGATTATCAAGATATTCTCTAAATAATTTTATCATTTTAGATCTCATTACAAATCTGTCACATGTTTCTTTATTCATAATAAGATCAAGGTATCTTTGTCTATATTTAACTTCTAAATCTGAAATTCCATGCCATTTCTCAGGAAGTGGTCTCAATGTTTTTGAAAGCAAAACAAATTCATTAACAAGGATAGATTTTTCTTTTGTTTTTGTAAAAAAGATTTTACCTTTAATTCCTATAAAATCAGCAATATCAACATACTTTTTAAAAAAATTAAATCTATCTTCACCAACAGTATTTAAATCAAATACAAATTGAATTTTACCTGAGTAATCATTTATATGACCAAAAATTAGTTTACCAAATTCTCTTATAGATATAATCCTTCCCGCACAAGAAACATTTTCATTTTCCTCTTTTTTTAAAATATTTGAAATAATATCTTCTTTTTCCCATCTTTCTTTATATACAACCTTTTCCATTTGAATAAGCTGTTCAAGTTTCTCTAACCTTGCTTTAATTTGTTCATTCATGTTTGGAATCTCTATCATATAAACCTCTCCAAAAATAATTTTTTGCTTCTAAAAATTGAATTAAATTTAATTTCTTAAATAAATAACAGAATTTAAATAAAATAAAATAATTTATTTTAAATATTTTTATAACCAAAAAATAAAATTTTTATTTAAATATTAATCTTTTTATTTATAATTATAAAAAAGTAGAGGTGAAATATATGAAAATTGAAAATAAAACTATTGTTATTACTGGTGCCTCATCTGGTATTGGGAAAGAATTATTAAAAAAACTTCAAAAAAATAATACAATTATTGCTGCAAGCAGGAACATTGAAAAAATTCCCGAAGATACAAATATTATAAAGATAAAATGCGATATTTCAAAAAAGGAAGATATAGATAATCTAATTGAACAAATCTATAAAAGATTTAATAAAATTGATATATTTTTCTCTAATGCTGGTTTTGCTTACTATGAAAAATTTAAAAATAAAAGTTATGAAGATATAGAATATATTTTCAAAACAAATGTATTTTCAAATTTCTATATTTTAGAAGAAATTATAAAAAGAAATAAAGAAAATCAATTTAATTTTGTTATTACAGCAAGTGCTATGAGTTTTAATGCACTACCTGGCTATGTTCTTTATAGTGCAACAAAATACAGTTTAAAAGGTTTTTTTGATGCTTTTAAGTATGAATTAATTAAAGGACAGAATATAAACATGATCTATCCTATTGCAACATTAACAGAATTTTTTAATACAGCTGGTACTAAAAATATACCATGGCCAAGACAAAGTGCAGAAAAAGTTGCTGAGAAAATAATTCGCGGTATAATGAAAAATAAAAAAGAGATTTTTCCTTCAAATTTATTCAAAGTAATGTTATTTATCAATAAATTTTTCCCTGTATTTTATATTTACAATAAAATTGAAGCAAAAAAATTAAAAAGATTAGGAGAATAAAAATGGATATAAAAGAATACCCTGCTCCATGGAAATTAAATGGGAAAGGTTATATTTTACTCTATAAATTTTCAAAAAATGAGATAAAAAATTTTCCTTTTATTGATGATGAAGTAAAAAATAATTTTAAAGGTGGATTTGGAACCATAATGATAGTTGATTATTTTAATTCAAATGCTGGCCCTTATGGGGAATTATTATTTATTCCTGGAAAATTTCATCTTAAGTTTAATTTTCAAAATAACTCAAAAAATAAGCTTTTAAAAAAAAGAATTATAAAATACCGAATTAATAAAATTTATGTTTCCACAATTGAAAGTGTTAATAATGGTATTAAAAACTGGCAAATTCCAAAAGAAATTGCTAATTTTTATTTCAAAAAAGAGGAAAATAATAAAAAGGAAATTATAGAAATAAAAAAAGATAATGATATTATATTAAAAGCAAAAATAAAATCATATATCTTAAAATTCCCAGTAAATACAAAAATATTACCATTCCCTTTAGCACAAAGAAATGAATACAAAATATATTTTACAAATTTTAGGGGAAAAGGGCTTGGTTCTTTTGCAAAAATTGAAGAGCTTTATATTAATGAAAAATATTTCCCCGATATTTCCTATAAAAACCCTTTATTAGTTATAAAAGTCGAACCTTTTGAAATAATATTCCCTGAAGCAAAAATAATTGAATTAACTTGAAAATCAAACTAATTAAAACCAAATAATTCTTAGTTTAAAATAAAAAAAGGATAGATTATTTGGGGGAACAAATAACCTATCCTATCATGTCCGCTTTTATCCTTTTAGGGAGGAAGATTCTGTTTTATTATCGGAATAAAAATTAAAAATTTAATAAAATTTGCTCTTATAAATACTTAACTTTTATTGCTTTAATTTAGAAAATTTAATTTTATTTAAAAATTTATTTTTTCTAAAAATATACCACCAACATTATTAACATATATTCTAAATATATCTCCTTCACTTCTTGGTATAAATGATATACTCGATCCAAAAATTGTTCTTACACCTTCTTTTTCCCTAAAATTTTTATTATCAATTAGCCTATCAATATATTTAATAATAATATAATAATTATCTTTATCTAATCCATAAATCTCTGTTGAACTATAAAATATTTCTCTCAAGCTTATACCATTATTTGGAGAAATAGAATTTGAATAAAGAGAGTTTAATACTGCAATATTTAATTTTTTACCTTCTTCAATAAATTTATATTCAAAATCAACAACAATAAAATCAATGTAAATTTCTCTTCCCTTAATTTCAAACTCTTTTTGAGATATTTTTAAATTATTATTATCATAACTTTTTATTTGGAAAACTATTTTTTCATTTAATCTATCTATTCTTAAAATATTTATTTCACAAATCAATCTTTCATTATTTAAATTTTTAATAACTTTAATTAAATTATTATTAAAAGTAATTTCTTTAATATAATTTGAAATATATTTATAAGTAAAAACTAAAAATAAAATCACAAACAATATAAATAAAATTGAAAATGATTCCTTAATAAAAATAAAAACTTTTTTTAAAATTTTATAGAAAAAATCTATCTTTTCTTTTTTACCTCTAATATCTCGCCATTCAAAAATTATATATATAACAAAAAATATGAAAAAAAATAACAAAAGAATAAAAATAATAGATTTTATACTTTCAAAGTAATTTTTAAAATTTATGTTAAAAAAATTAAGCTTATTTATATCAAAAAGATTTAAAATAGATAAATAAAAATATTTTTTCCCACAAATAAATAAATATTTAATCATTTTATTTTACAACTAATTCTATTCCTCCTTTTTTTGTAAAACAAATATAATAAAAATACGATGATAAGTTTAAATTCTCTACTTTTTTAATAACATGAATTGCATTCCCATAAGATTTATAACCCTCTTTGAAATTCTTATTATTAATAGCATTTTTATAAATATCTTTAATTTTGTTTACATAATTCTTATCCATATCTTTTTTTTTATATATCTCGGGAAATCCATCCTTCAAATAAGCTTTTGTAATATCTTTCCCATAATCAGGAGGAACAACATCAGAAAAGATCCTATAAGGAAAGAAAAAATAATTATCATCTTTTTTATAAACTATAAAATCAACAAAAAAATATTGTCCAACAATTTCATCCTCAATAAAATATATAACATTACCATCAAGATCATAAAATTTACATGTGTAATTTATCTGGCCGTTTTCAATATTATTTATTTTAATTACAATTGGTGTAAATTGTGATTTTATTTCTATAATTTTTTTTTCATAAAATAAATTTATATTTAATAATATTTCATCTAAAAAGAATAATATGATAAAAGTAACAACTAAAATAAAAATTATTATAAGAATATTTTTAAATTTTCCTAATCTTTTTATCTTTTTCATATACTGATTTTTTTAATTCTTTCCTTAAATTACTAAGTTTTTTTTCTATTATTTTATGCTTTAATCCTAATAAATTTAAATTAAAAAGAAAAGAATTTTCAATTCTATTAATTCCTGTAAAAACAAGAGGAAATAAATCTTTTTCATCTTTTATAAAAATACTTTTTAAAATTTCAAAATCTAACTTTTTATTTTTTTCAGATAAAAACCCACAAGATAAAGGATACATTACCTTATCTGAAATCATTTTAGAAATAGGATTACAATCAAAATATTCAAATGCTATTATTAATTTCGGATTTTTATCAATAATATTATTAATAATTTCTTTAATTTTTTCCTCTTTGCTTTTCAAAATTTCTTCTTTATTAATTTCTAATACCTCATAAGATAAATTATAGCCATTTTTTTTACCAAACTTATCTATTTGATCATAAATTTTATTATAGTATTCACTTATTAATTTACATTTATCTTCAATCATTATCAAAATATTATTTTTAGTATTATTTTTTCTTTTTTTAATTTTTAAAAAATATTTTTCTTTATTTTGCAATGTATAAATATCTATTAATTTTTCTTTTATCAAAATTACTTTTTTATTTTTTTTACTTCTATCAGCAATATAATTTTTTAATACTAAAAACTCTTCATTATTAAAAATATAATAATCAGATAAATAATTTATAATTTTTAAAATATACAGAAAAACTGAGATTCCATCATCTATCAAAGAAACACCAAGTGGAATACCTTCAGGCATTTGCAAGCTTGATAGAAGAGAATCAATTCCATCAAACAAACTTGTATAAATTGGTATAGCAATAACAGGCAAAATAGTTTCAGATGCAGTCATTCCAGGAAGATGAGCAGAACCTCCTGCGGCAGCAACAGATAAAAAAAAGCCTCTATTTTTCAATTTTCTTGCTTCATTTATCATAAAATGAGGTGTCCTATGAGCGGATAAAATTCTTTGTGAAAATTTTAAATTAAAATCTTTTAAAAGATTTATTAAATCTTCTATATGAGAAATATCAGAATCACTTCCTGTTCTAATTTCAAAATTAAATTTACTCTTTTTATAAAACATAAAATTATCCTCTAAAGATTACTTGTTTTTTCATATTTGTATTATTTTTTTATATTTTCACCATTTGTTTATATAAATATTTTCTTTTATTTTTTCTATTCTATTTAAAAAATTTATAAAAGATTCATCTTCTCTCTTTAATATATTAACATGACCAATTTTTCTATAAGGTCTTACTTCTTCTTTCATATAATTGTGAAAATAAACACCTTTTTCAACTTCAATTGTATCAATTATTTTTTGTTCTATATTTTCATTTTTAAAAATAATTTCATAATTTCCTCTATCATTTTCTCCACCATAAATATTTAACATAACAACACAGTCACTTTTTAAATTTGGTTTTTCTATACTTTTTCCAGTTATTGCTTTTAAATGTGCTTCAAATTGAGAAACACTACATCCTTCTATAGAGTAATGACCACTATTATGGACTCTTGGAGCAATTTCATTTATGTATATATCACTTCCTTTAATCATCATTTCTACAACCATAACCCCATAAGTATCATATGCTTTTAAAACATCTTTAGCAATATTATTTGCCCTCTCAATCAAATTTTTATTATTTTTGAGAAAATTATATATATTAATTATTTCTATTAAATGATTTTTATTTTCTAAAATTTCCAAATTATTTTGTTCTATTTTATAATCAATTATACCCTCCATATTGAATACATATGTCCTATCAAGGATATTATATTTTTTCCCATGAAAATTGATTGCTAATGGAAATGTTATTATTTTTCCATCAAATTCTCTACAACCAATTACTGAAATCTCAAAAGAAAAATTAATAAATTCCTGAACCATTAATTTTGAATCTCGAAAAAACGAGAAAACTTTATCCATCTCATCATTTTTATTTAATATAAAATTACCTCTACCATCATATGAATCTTTTCTTGATTTTATAACAACAGGTAATTTATTTTCTTTAATAAACTTTTCTAAATCACTTTTGTTATTTATTTCAGTTGATTCAGGAAGAGGCAAGTTGTTTTTTTTCAAAAAAATGTATTGTTCATACTTATCCTGTATATTTTGCAAAACTTTATATGAAGGAAAAACTTTTTTACCATCATCTTCAATAATTTTTAACCCATTTAAATTTGCAAGTTCAATTTCAAAAGTTACAAGATCAACCTCATTTGCAAGTTTCAAAATCATTTTCTCATCTTTAAAATCTCCAACAATCAATTTTTTTAAATATTTTTTTGCAGGAGGATTTTCCTGAGGATCAAGAGCATAAAGAGAAATATTTAAGTTTTTATTAACAATCTCTTCTCCAAACATTCTACAAAGTTGCCCAGCTCCAACAACACCAAGTTTAATATTAAAATCATCCATAAAATCCTCTTACCCAATATTTTTTTAACTAAAATATATATAATTAAATTAATTTAATTGACAAAATAAAATTTTAATTATATTTGTATATTGAGCAAATTAATAATTTAAAAGGAAAAGAAGTTATTCTCAAATTAAAAATAATTATATTTTTAATAAATTAAAAAGCAAAATAAAAATAATTCAAATTTTTTAATAATCAAATAGAAGGTAAAAATGGATAAGTTAAAAAAACAAAAGTTACTTTCTTTTATTTTTTTGATCTTATTTTTAATTTTAGAACTTTTTTGGTCACTATTTCTTATTCCAAATTTTAAAAACATTTCAAAAACCTCTGTTACTATTGACACATCTATAAATTATGATTACAACTACATAATGGAATTACTAACAACTTACAAAGCACAAGGAATAAAATATTACAATTATTTGCAATTATTTGATATAATTTTTTCTGTAGTTTATCTTTTATTTTTTATTTTTTCTTTTAAGTTTTTATTTATTTATCTTGAAGAAAAAGCAAATTTTTACTTTAATAAATTTTTATATATTTTTATTGTAATTTTACTTCCATTTTTAACTTATTTATTTGATTCTCTAGAAAATATTTTTATTTTTTTAATAAGAAAAACTTATCCTTATATTCCACAAATTTATGTAAAATTGTCAAATATATTTACCATATTAAAATTTTTATTTTTCTTTTTTAACCTTATTCTAATTATTTTAATTATTATTAAAATTATTTATTTAAAATTAATTAAAAAAACTTAATTGATTTTCTATAAATTTATTTTATTTTCTACTTAAAAGGAGGTTAATTTGAAATTTTTAGAAAATAACATTGAAAAAATCTGTAAAATACAGTCTATAACAGGATTTGAAGATAAATTAAGAGAAGAGATTATAAATTTAACAAAAAATAATATTGATGAAGTTATTTCTGATAAATTAGGTAATCTAATATTGCATAAAAAAGGGTATGGAAAAGATAAACTAAAAATTATGTATTGTGCCCATATGGATCAAATTGGACTAATTGTTTTAAAAATTGAAGAAAATGGAATTTTAAAATTCACAAAGATTGGTGGGATAAATCCACTAACATTATATGGAAAAAGAGTAAAATTTATCAATAAAGATGAAAATATTTATGGTATCATTGGAATGAAACCCCCACATCTTACTGAAGATGAAAGCAAAGTTGAAAAAATCGATGAACTTTTTATTGATTGTGGTTTTAAATCTTACGAAGAGGCATCAAAAAAGATAAAAATTGGAGATATTGCTATACTTGATTCTGAATTTTTAAAACTAAAAAATAATCATTATTCATATATTGGTTTTGACAATAAAGCAGGAGTTTTAACCCTTTTAAGTCTCTTTGATCTTTTAAAAGACAGAAAACCATATCATGATGTTTTTCTTGTGTTTTCAACACAAGAAGAAGTTGGTTTAAGAGGTGCAAAGGTTGCTTCTTTTTCTATTATGCCTGATATTGCAATTGTATGTGATGTTACATTTGGTGACCCAAGAGGCAATATTTCAGATGTAAAAACAAGTTCAGGTCCTGTTATTTCAAAAGGACCAAATTATTATCCAAATTTAGTTTCAACTATTGAAGAAATTTGTACAAGTGAAGATATTCCTTATCAAATTGAAATAGAAGCGAGACCTGGTGGAACCGATGCCTATATTACTCAAATTACAAAATCAGGGATCTTCAGCGCTTTGATTTCAATTCCTTTAAGATACATGCATACTCAAGTTGAAATAATTAATTTAAAAGATATCTATAGAGCTTCTAAAATAATGTATTACTTGAGTTTAAAAGAAAAAATCTTTGAAATTGAAAAACTACCAGAAAATATATAATTATTATAATCTATAATCTTTGTTAATTAAATATAATTTGCTAATTAAACATAAAAAGGAGGATAAATTGATTTTAGAAAATTATTCCAATGCCTTAGGTGGTGGTGGAGATGAAAAAGAGATAAGAGAATTAATTTATAAAGATATAAAAGAGTATGCAAAAAATATAAAAATTGATCCCTTAGGAAACCTTCAAGGGGTCCAAAATAAAAAAACTGATAAATTTATTCTATTAACTGCCCATATGGACGAAGTAGCTTTAATAGTTGAAAAAATTGAATCATCAGGGCTTATTTCATTTAAATCATTAGGTGGATTTGTTGAGAAAATTTTACCTGGAACCAATGTTGTTGTTGGTAAGGATAAAATTCCTGGAATTATAGGCTTAAAATCATATCATATTATGAGCCAATCAGAAAGAGAAACATCACCAACAATAAAAAATCTTTTTATAGATATTGGAGCTTCGTCAGATAAAGAAGTAAATTGTAAACCAGGAGATATTATCTATTTTACTTCAAAATTTTTTGAACAAAATGATTGTTATTTTGGAAAAGCTTTTGATGATAGGGCTGGATGCTCTGCAATAACTTCAATTTTGAAGGATAATGAAGCAAAATTATCAATAGCGTTTTCATACAACACACAAGAAGAAGTTGGGTTAAGAGGAGGGGCTGTCTGCGCATGGAATTTTGAAAATATAGTTTTCAATTTAAATCTTGAAGGTACTACTTGTTCAGATCGTGACCTTGATAAAAATTATTCACCTTCCACTGAACTAAACAAAGGTCCTGCTATTACTATTATGGATAGAACTTCTATTGCAAACAGAAAACTTTTAGAATTTGTTTGTGATATTGCAGAAAAAAATAGTATCCCATATCAATTTAAACAAACTGTAACTGGTGGAACAGATGCAGGTTATATACATAAAACTAAAGAAGGCATTCCTTCTATTACTCTATCTGTTCCTGTTCGATATATACATTCACCATGGGGAATAATATCAAAGTATGATTATGAAAACTATATAAAACTTGCTAAATTAATAGTCAATAATGCTGACAAAATCAAATTATAAAAAATTATAATAAAAATTGAATAAAATTAAAAATAAAAATTATTAAATAAAAATTTTATTAAAAAAATAATAAAAGATAGAAGGAGTAAAAATGAATATAAAAAATAAAGATTTTATTTTTAATGAATTTGGTGTTTCTGGAAGAGAAGATAAAGTTAAAGAAAAATTAAAAGATTTTTTAAAAGACAAAGTAGATGATTTATTTGAAGATAGAAATAACTCTCTAATTACATTAAAAAAAGGAAATAAAAAAAATAACAAATTAAAAATTATGTTATCTTCACATTATGATACTATTGGTTTTGTTGCAACCTATATTACAAAAGAAGGTTTTGTAAGATTTTCAGAAGTTGGATATTTACCTGCATATAACATAATAAGTAAAAGAGTTATTTTTGAAAATGGAACAGTAGGTGTTATTTTTGCTGATGAAAATGAAAATATAAAAAAGGGGGAAAAAAATAAATACTTTATTGATATTGGTGCTAAGGATGAAGAAGAAGCAAAAAAATTAATAAAAATCGGTGATATGGGGGCAATTTACTCTCCATATATTATTCAAAATGATAATATAATTTCAAGTTGGCTTGATGATAGAATTGGTTGTTTTATATTGTTAGAAATTATAGAAAATTTAAAAGATAATATACATGATATATACTTTGTTTTTTCATCTCAAGAAGAGGTCGGATTAAGAGGTGCAACAACATCAACATTCAAAATTGAACCAGATATTGGAATTGCTTTTGATGTTACTGGAACTGATGATATAACAAAAAAACATTACTATTGCAATTCTATCTTAGGCAATGGTGCTGCAATTAAAGTTATGGATGGAAGTGTTATTTCAGATAAAAGATTAGTTAACTTTCTTGAAACACTAGCAAAGCAAAATAATATCAAATATCAGTTAGATATATTAACATATGGTGGGACTGATGCTGGTGCAATACAAACATCAAAAAGTGGTGTAATAGCAGGAGGAATATCTATACCAACAAGATATATACATTCTTCAAACGAAATGTGTTCGTTAAAAGATGTTCAATCTTGTATCGATTTGGGATTATTATTTTGTAAATCGGATGTAATAATTTAAAACTTATTATACTGATTTTATTAAATTACTCTTAATAAATTATTTTTATATTATAAATTATTTCTTGTTATATCAATTTTATTTAAATTAAGAGATTAAATATCTCTTTTGAAGTTTTAGCTTCAAATATACTATTTAATAAATTTTTTGTTTGAATATTTGTTATTATTTGTGATAAAAGATTCAAATATTTATTACTTGTATTTACTCCACCAACAAAAGAAATAATTAAAAAAACAGGCTGTTTATCTATAGAGTTATAATTTATTAATTTATTTGATTTAATCACTAAAAGATATATATCATTAAGATCTTCAATAAAAACATGAGGAATAGCTATAGAATGTCCTATACCTGTTGATAAACTTTTTTCCCTTTCAATAAATTTTTCATACAAAATATCTTTGTCTACATTAGTAATTTTAGAAAATTTCTCAGCTAAAAAAACAAATATTTCACCTTTACTTTTAAAATTATCAACAATAATTATATTATCCTCTTTCAAATAATCTATAAGTCTTAACATAATACCCCTTCAAAATTTTGAAAATATTTAAAAATTAAAAAATATTATAAATCTTTTAACTATAAAATAGCTTTCTAAAAGATTAATACATAAATTAATTAATTCAAATAAATTTTGTTTATTTACTTTTATTTATTATTTAAATTTTATGATTTTTCAAGATTATTTTCATTAATATTTGCAAATAATATTCTTCCTGCCTGTGTTTGTATTACAGAATCTATAATAACAGAGATAGTCTTCCCAACATAATCTTTTCCTTGATGAACAACAACCATTGTTCCATCTTCAAGATAACCTACCCCTTGATCAGGTTCCTTTCCATCTTTTAAAATTTTTATAGTAACTTTATCCCCTGGAACCTTCATTATTTTCATATTATTTGCAATAATATTGATATCAATAACGTCAACATCAAACATTTTAGCTTTTTGATAAAGTTCATAATCATTTGTTAGTAAAATTCCATTATTTTTTTTTGTATAATAAATAAGTTTATCATCAACTGGGCCCCTAAAATCATTTTTATTTGTTTTCAAAATAAATATTGGAAATTTGTTTCTTAATTCTTCTATTTTATTGAAGTTTTCCGATACCAAAGCATGTTTTTCTTCTTCTTTTGAAGCTATTCTTTTTAATTCTTCATAAACAAAATCATAAATTACAAAAACACCTTTTAAGACTTTTTCTTTTATAAGAAAACTTAACCTATTATCAAGTATGCATGAAGAGTCAATAATATAAACTGGAGTTGAAAAGTAATTATAATTTTTTATAAAATTAACCAATTTAAAATTAAAAAAAATTGAATTTTTAACAAAAATAAAATATTCAATAGAAATTATCAAAAAACTAGACAATAAATAAATATACTCATAATAAATTGAACCTTTAAGCATTATGTTGTTTAAAAGAAAAATTAAAATAGCAGTTCCTATAAAATAAAATTTAAATAAAAGATCTCTTATTGAAAAAAAATAGAAAAAAATAATAACTGTTAAAAACAATCTTATCATTAAAATTAAAATTTCCATATTTATATTTTTATATTTTTTAATAATTTGTCAAGTTGCATTTTAGAATTTTTTTATATTCCGATAAGTTTATTGGGAGGTTTCTATATGGTAAGAGGAATGTATACTTCAGCAAGTGGAATGATAACTCAAGCTGAAAAAATTGCTACAATATCAAACAATTTAGCAAATGTTAATACTACATCTTATAAAGAAGAAGAACTTATATTTAAAGAATTTCCCCAGATGCTTTTAAGAAGAATGAATGATAAAGTATTAGTTTTTGATTTTGGCTCTATAGATATTGCTCCTATAGTTGGAAAAATTGGAACAGGAGTTGAAGTTAATGAAAAATTTATAAATTATAGAGAAGGAAATCTCCTAAAAACAGAAAATAAACTTGACATTGCTTTATTAAAAAATGGTTTTTTTTCTGTTGAAACTCCTTATGGAATAATGTATACAAGAAATGGGGAATTAAATCTCGATAATGAAGGATATATAGTTACAAAGGATGGGTATAAAGTTTTAGGTGAAAAAGGATACATAAATGTAATTGATAAAGATTTTATAATAGATAGATTTGGTCAAATATTCATTAAAGATTTTAATAAAACAGAATATCAATACCTTGATAGAATATTATTTTATAATTTTCCTGATATAAAATATCTTGAAAAGGTAGGAAATTCTTTTTATAGAGAGACAGACTATTCTGGTAAACCTTATTTGATAGATAACAAAGAGATGCAAATTCTATCTGGATTTATAGAAACCTCAAATGTAAATCCAATTACTGAAATGGTAAGACTTATAGAAGCACAAAGAGCTTTTGAAGCAAATTCAAAAGCATTACAATCTCATGATATTCTTTCAGAAAAAGCCGTTAATCAGGTAGGTAAAGTTTAATAATTATTTTAATTAAAAAAAAATTATCTAAAAAATATTTATAATTTAATATAATTTAAATTTTTCAATCTTAAAAAAAGGAGTTTTTTATGATAAGATCATTATGGATTGGTGCATCTGGAATGAGCTCTCAACAGGTAAATATAGATGTAATTTCCAATAATCTTGCCAATGTTAATACTTATGGATTTAAAAAGGGTAGAGCTGAATTTGAAGATCTTTTATACCAAAAATTATTTATGGCTGGAACTACTATAGAAGAAGAAACACCAAAACCTGTAGGGATGATGGTTGGATATGGATCTAAAGTATCTGCTACTCAAAAACTTTTCTCTCAAGGAGCATTAGAATTAACAGGAAACAAGTTAGATATTGCTATTGCTGGTGAAGGGTTTTTTAGAGTGCAACTCCCTGATGGAAGTTTTGCATTTACAAGAGATGGTTCTTTTAAAATAGATGAAAATGGTCAGGTTGTTACCTCTCAAGGTTACAGACTTGTTCCTGAAATAATTTTACCAGATGGTTTTGTTTACGAAAGTATTAACATAACCCCTCAAGGTAAAGTTTTTGTTAAAACTTACGACAATGATGTCCCATTTGTAATAGGACAAATTGATTTATATAGATTTGTAAATCCAGCAGGTTTAGATTCAATTGGTGAAAATTTATTTAAAGATACTCCCAACTCAGGAAAACCAATAAGGGGAATGCCCGCAAAAGAAGGTTTTGGAACTGTTAGACAAGGTTATCTTGAAATGTCAAATGTAAATCTAGTTGATGAAATGGTTCAGATGATTGTTGCTCAAAGAGCTTATGAATTTAATTCAAAATCTGTCCAAACTTCAGACTCTCTTTTACAAACTGCAATAGGAATGAAGAGATAAATGGTTAATAATAATAAAATAAAATATTTATTCATTTTTGCTATACTCGATCTTTTTATTTTTACAATTTTTTCTTGTTCAATTAATTCTTACACTTATCAAAGGATAGAAGAAGAAAAAACAACCATAGATGTTCCTTTATCTATTAAAAAAGTTAATGTTCTTATTGATGAAGGAACAAATTTTGTTATAAATGAAGAAAATAAACAATATTCTTTATCAAGTAATTTTTTATACAATAGTTTAATATCAGATAAAGGTTTTTTTTATAAAGGAAAATATATTGGAAACCAAATTTATATTGATAAAAACAATAAAAATGGGCTTTTGCAGTTAATATCAAAGATTGATTTAGATGTTTATGTTGCTTCTGCTATTGCTGCTGAAATGGGCTCATCATTTGAAAAAGAAGCTTTAAAAGCTCAGGCAGTTGCAAGTAGAACATTTATTATAGAAAAAATTATAAATGATAACAATTTTAAGGTTACAAATTCAACAAGTCACCAAGTATTCAATCTTGAAAAGTATAAAAATTTCATTCAGTATGTAGATGAAACAAAAGATGAAGTATTGATTTTTGACAATAAAATAATAAAAGTTTTTTTTCATGCTTCATCAGGTGGAATACTAACTATTCCAAGACTTGAATGGGGAGGCGAAGATTTAAATTATTATAAAATTAAACTTGATAAATTTTCAGAAGATACTGTCATTTGGGATTATAAGATTAGTAAAAATAATTTAGTTGAAATACTTTTTCAAAATAAATTTATTAATCAAAAAAAAGAAATATTTAAAATTTCTTTAACAATTAGAAATGAAGACAAAAGAATTGACTCTGTAAATATAATTTTCAATGATGGTTCTTATACATCTATCAAAGGAAAAACTTTCAGACAGATAATCGGAGAAAGAAATATAAAATCACTTCTATTTGAAGTCTATTATGAAAACAATTTCCTTATTTTTAAAGGTAAAGGATATGGACATGGTATAGGGCTTTCACAACATGGAGCAAATAATATGGCAAAAAATAATTTTACTTATATAGAAATTCTTAAATTTTATTATAATGAATCAAAAATAGCAAAACTGAATTTTAAATAAATTAAATAATCTTTTTATATTAGATCAAAATAAATCATAATATAAAATTCAAAATATCCCATTCTTGATAAATAATCCAAACCATAAAATTCATTATCATTTGGATTAGGATCACTTTTTGATATTTTTTCAAAAATTCTTTTATTGAACTCGTCATATAATTTAATTCAAAACCAATTAAAAATGGATTTAAATTTAATGATAATCCTAATTTTGTATTAAATCCTAATGTTAATCCTCCATTATACCAATCATCAAAAGCAACTTTAAAATATGCATTTGAATCATAATAATCAGAATTTGCACCTGCAATCCAGAAGGATGGACCTATTGCAAAATGAATTATAAAAGATTCTATTGGTATCCAGATTGCAAAATCTAAATGAACAAAAAATTCTTCATGGTAATAATTCCAGGAATTTAAATCAATTGATGGAAACATTGTTTTAAATTCTTCTTCTGTAAATGGATAATTATAAAAATAATTACTGCTTCCTTGAACTGTCCAGTACATCTTTTTATAATACAACATATCAAAAATAAATCCAATAAAATACTTGCTCTTGTACCTAAAGGTAAAACCATAAGACAAATTTGTGCTGTTATTACTAGTATTATAAAAATTTGAATAAATACTTAATCCAAAGCAAAAAATATCAGAATTTTCAAAAGGATTAGCATATAAAATTGAATTAATAAAAATAATTGAAAAAACAAATAATAAAATAATTAAATAAATCCTTTTTTTCATTTTAAAAACTCCTTAAAATAATTTTTTAATATTAACTTAAAAAAATAAATTTTTTATAAAAATCTCATCAAATTAATTAGCACAAAATTTTTAAAAAAAAAAAGGAAACATTTTTTTTAATAAAATGTTTCCCTTAATTCCATAATTAATTAAATAAATATAATTAAAATTTACTATTTCAATAATATTTTAATATTTATAACCATAAAATTAATGCAAATTCTAAAAACCCCATTCTTTTCAAATAATCCATTCCATAATAATCATCATCATTTGGATTTGGATCATTACTAAAAGCTTTATTAAAGAATTCACTTAAATTATTTACAACATAATTATATTCTAAAGTTATACCAATTAACCCAAAAACAATATTCGCACCTAACTTAACATTCATTCCAAGTTTAAATCCCCCTTGATTATACCAGCTATCATATGCACTCTGGAAATCTGAATCTGTATCATATGCTTTAGAAGGAGAAGCCCACCAATATGTAGGACCAAATGCAAAATGAAAAGAAAGCATTCTTCCAAAAGCTAAAAAGAAAGCAATATCAAACATGCCTATAAATTCATCATGGTAATAATTCCAATCTTCTTCACTAACCATTATTTGATATTGCTGTTGAAAACTTCCCCAATTATAATCAGGACCATAAAACTGTGGATTAGGCTCCATTTGATAAATCCAATATCCAGTTCTAAAATGATAAATGTCAATAATAAACCCTAAAATACCAAATCCCTTATATCTTAAAGTAAAACCCCATAAGCCTTTCTCAAAAAGACTTGTTTCATTTGTTCCTACAGCAGTAGTTCCAAGTTTAATAATTCCAAATCCTAACATTGGAAAAGCATGAACATTTGTTGCAAAAATAGAAAAAGTTAAAAAAGCAATTAAAAATAAAACAAATTTTGTTTTATTCATATATTTCCTCCTTTTATTTTTAACCTAAATTGATAAAATTAATTTTAATAAGCTATTATTATATAATAAAACAATTTTTTTAAAAATCAACTAATAAATTAATTAATTATTATAAATTTAGAAAATAACAGAATGTATATATTTAATATATATGTATAATAATAACACATTTGTTTTTTTAATTTAAATTAATATTTTATTATATTTTTTATTTTTTAATTTACTTTTTTCATTTTTATAGATTTCTATATATTATATTCCCAATTTTTAAAATAAAAATTTTAATAAATAGTTGGCATTATATTTGCAATAATATTTATAGAATTTTTATTTATTAAATTTTTATAATTTTAAGTTAAATTTTACATCATTTCTATTTTTATAATTTTATTTTATTAATAAAGCATAATTCTTATTAAATAATGGAGGTTTTATAAATGATAAATTTTGAAAAAATGACAAACACATTAATTGAGGCATTTCAAAAAGGTTATGATTTTGCTCTTATTAAAGGTAATCCTGAACTCACTGATCTGCATATTTTTTATGGTATTTTTGAAAAAGAGGATAAGCTATTTTTTAACCTATTAAAAACAAAAAATATTGATATTAATAATTTGAAAGAAAGCTTTTTAAAAAAGATCAACTTACTGCCTAAAGTTGAAGGTTCAAATTCTAATATTTATCCTAACTCTTATTTACAAAAAATTTTTGCAATTGCTTCAAATGAAGCAAAAAATTTAGGTGATAATTTCCTTGCAATTGAGCATATTTTATACGCTACTTTACAAACAGATTGTGAATCAAAAAAAATACTTTTAAATTTTGGTTTATCTCTTAATTTTGTAAAAGAATTTTATGCGAAAGAAAGAGATGGACAGAAAATTGAAACTCAAGATAGTGATAAAAATATTAAAGTTCTTGAAAATTTTACAATTGATTTAACTAAAAAAGCTCTTGAAAATAAACTTGATCCAGTAATAGGAAGAGACGAAGAAATTAGAAGAATAATTCAAGTTCTTTCAAGAAGAACAAAAAACAATCCAGTTTTGATAGGAGAGCCTGGTGTTGGAAAAACCGCTATTGTTGAAGGAGTAGCTCAAAGAATTGTAAATAATGATGTTCCTTCATCACTTAAAGATAAAAAAATCCTAAGTTTAGATATTGCTGCATTAATAGCTGGGACAAAATATAGAGGAGAATTTGAAGAAAGAATGAAAAGTTTACTTAAAGCTATTATAAAGGAAGAGGGGAAAATAATTTTATTTATAGATGAAATACATTTACTTGTTGGTGCAGGTCAGGCAGAAGGTGCTGTTGATGCTGCAAATATGTTAAAACCAGCTTTAGCAAGAGGTGAATTACACTGCATTGGAGCAACTACTCTTGATGAATATAGAAAATACATAGAAAAAGATGCAGCTTTAGAAAGAAGGTTTCAACCCATCCTTGTATCTGAACCATCAGTAGAAGATACAGTTGCTATCTTAAGAGGAATTAAAGAAAAATATGAACTCCATCATGGTGTGAAAATAACTGATAAAGCTATTATATCTGCAGCATATCTTTCTGATAGATATATTCAAGATAGGTTTTTACCAGATAAAGCTATTGACTTAATTGATGAAGCAGCTTCAAGATTAAGAGTACAGCTTGAATCAGTTCCAGAATCAATTGATAAATTACAAAGAGATTTAATTAAATTAGAAATTGAAAAAAGAGCACTTTCAAATGAAAAAGATGAAAATTCAATAAAAAGATTACAAAAGGTTGAATCTCTTATAGAAAAATTAAAAGGAGATATAAAAAATATAAAAGATAGATGGGAAATTGAAAAAAATGGCTTAAAAGAAATAAATAAATTAAGAGAGACTATTGATAGTTTAAAATCCAAAGCAGAAATTGAACAAAGAAAAGGAAATTTTGATGAAGTTGCTAAAATTAGATATGTTTTAATCCCAGAAGCTGAAAAAAAAATAGAACAAATTTCTTCTCAATTAAAAACTAACCAATCTATTTTGAAAAAAGAAGTTACAGAAGATGATATTGCATTAATTGTTTCATCTTGGACAAATATTCCTGTATCAAAGCTTTTAGAATCTGAAAAAGAAAAATATTTAAATATTGAAAAACACTTAAAAGAAGAAGTTATTGGACAAGATCATGCAATTTCAGCTGTTTCACATGCTATACAAAGAAATAAAGCTGGACTTTCCGATCCTAATAGACCAATTGGCTCTTTTTTATTTTTAGGCCCAACTGGCGTCGGGAAAACTCAAACAGCAAAGGCTTTAGCTAAGTTTCTTTTTGATTCAGAGAAAGCCCTTGTTAGACTTGATATGTCAGAATATATGGAAAAACATTCAGTTTCTAAAATTATAGGGGCTCCTCCTGGATATGTTGGATATGATGAAGGAGGAACTTTAACTGAAAAAATTAGAAGATCACCATATTCTGTTGTCCTTTTTGATGAAGTTGAAAAAGCTCATCCTGATGTATTTCATCTTTTATTACAAATATTAGATAATGGTAGATTAACTGATTCTCATGGAAGAACTATTAACTTTAAGAACACTATAATAATAATGACCTCAAATCTTGGATCTGATCTTATTTTAAATCATAAAGGTGATTTGAAAGAAATCGAACCCGAACTAAAAAGAACATTAAATTCTTTTTTTAAACCTGAATTTTTAAATAGGATAGATGAAATAATAATCTTTAATAGATTAGATAAAAATATTGCTCTTGATATAATTAAACTTGAGCTTAAAAAATTAAATGAAAGACTTAAAGACAAACAGATAAAACTTGAATTTACTCAAAAAGCTTATGAAAAAATATTAAATGAAGGATTTGAAAAAGAATTAGGTGCAAGACCACTAAAAAGATATATACAAAACTATATTGAAAATACACTTGCAGTTAAATTACTAAGTGGAGAATTGACTGAAAAATCGACTATTTTAGTAGATGTTTTGGAAAACAATTTTGTTTTTAAAAAAAAATAATATTTTATAAAAAACCAAATTAATTTTTCTTACTAAAATAATGGAATAAAAACAAAGTAAAGATAAATTACTAAAAATCCTATTAAAAATAACAAGATTGTTGAGGGTAAACCATAATATAAAAAATCTTTAAATGAAATTTGGCAAATATCTCTTGATTTTTCTGCAACAATTACATTTGCAACAGCCCCAAGTAATGTCATATTACCTCCAATGGTAGAGGTAAAAGCTTAATATAAAAACCAAATATTACTTGAGGGCTGTTTTAATATAATATCCTTTACTATTAATACATAAGGGACATTTGAAAAAATATTTGATAAAAATAATGAAACTGAATTAAAAATAAATAATGTTTTAAAATTTGTCTCAAATTTTTGAAATAATTTATTAAAAATAAAAATAGTAATTTTAGTTTCATTTAAAGCACCGATTAATCCAAACAATCCAATAAAAAATATAAGTAAATTCCAATCAATTCTTTTAATATATTCAAGCTCATTTTTTCTTGCGATAATAATAAGTAAAACAGCACCAATTAAAGCAACCCATGATATGGGCTTATATATAAAAAAACCTATAAAAATCAAAACAGTAACTGTTAAACTTCTTTTAAAAAGAGGTTTTATAAAAATTTTATAATTAACTTTTTTATTTTGCTCATTATTAATTATCTTTTGTTCATTGATAATATTTTTTTTATCATTATCAATTTTATTAATATAATTATTAATCTTCATATAATCCATTTTTAAACTTTTTCTATAAAAAATAGTTAATAATAAATAATTTAAATATAAAAGCAAAAGTCCAAGAGGAAACATAAGAATAAAATATTGAGCATATGTTAAACCAATAACATTTCCTATTATCATATTTTGAGGGGCACCTGTAAAACTTATTATTGCTCCTATATTCGATGATGTAGCAATAGCAATTAGATATGGTAATGGAGCATACCCTCTTTTTAATAAAATTCTCAAAATTATTGGAGTCAATATTAAGCATGATATATCATTTATGAAAAATGCAGAAGAGATTCCAACAAGAAAATTCAAAAATAGTAACAATTTTTTTGGATTTAAATTTCTTTTAAAAACAAAATATGATATAAGATCAAAAAAACCTGCTTCATCAAGATACTCTATAACTATCATCAAACTAAAAAGTAATATTATTGTATCCCAATCTATTAGTGAAATAAATTCATTTGCTGTAAATATTTTAAAAATAAACATTAAAACAACACCAAATAAAACAATCCCTGTTCTTCCCAAATTAAAAAATTTCAATCTTCTTAAGGATATTAAAACATAAACAATTCCATAAATAATAAGACTTAATATTTGTTTTTTTTCCATAAAATTCCTTTAAAAGAACTATAAATTATACTCATTATTTTAAATAATTTCAGACAAATTTATACCATAAATTTTTAATTTAACATTAAATAATAAATATTGAATTTTTTATTTTTATGTATAATTTTAATTAATAAATTAGTAAAAGAGGAATCAAGTGAAAAATGAAAAAAATAAATTAATTAAAATTTTTATTTTTATCATTTTTATATCAATTATTTTATTTTTAATAATTCACTTTATTAAAATATTCAATAAACAGAGTAAATTAATCAAAAGAGCTTCACAAATTGATCGAATATTTATGCCAATTTTTGTAATACCAGAAATCGATATAAAAAAAAGAAATGAAATTTTATCTATATCTTATTTTATTGTTGATAAAACCGAAAATCAAATTACTATTGAATATTCAGTAATTTTTAAAGATGAAGATCACCCAATCTATTTAATAAACCATTTATATGATTTTTATAGATCATTTAAATGGGGAAGAATCTTTGATATTGAATCTTTTAAAATAAATTTTATAAAAATCGATCAAAACATTTCGAATAATTCTATAGATTCAAAAATTGAAAGCAACAAATGGTTCATAGAGTTTATTGATTTTGAAAATGTTTTTTCAAAAGATCAAAACTATTTTTACAAAAATGTTAAACATTATAGTAACAAAATAGAAGGAATTTCTTTTAATAAAATTAATGATAGAGTTGTAATTTATATAAATACTTGGAACCATCTCTTTTCAAACAAAGATAATAACCCTGATATGAATAAAGTTATTATTCAAGAATATAATGTTTTTAATTTAAGTAGAAACGAAATAGAAAATTTTATAAAAAATAAAAAATAAGTTTTATTTTATATGAAAAAAAGAGTTGCAGTAGGAATGTCTGGAGGCGTAGATTCAAGTTTTGCAGCCCTAAAACTTAAAGAAGAAGGATACGATGTAATTGGTGTAACTATGCTTGCATCAAGAGAAAAATATGAAATAGGAAAATGTTGTTCAATTAATGATATTGAAGATGCTAAAATAATTTGTAAAAAACTTGGAATACAACATTATATCATCGATTTACAAAATGAATTTGAAAAATTTGTTATTGAACCATTTATAAATGATTTTTATAATTTGAAAACACCAAATCCCTGTATTACATGCAATCAATATTTAAAATTTGGATTATTAATGGATTATTCTCTTAAGAATTTTAATGTTGATTATTTTGCAACAGGACATTATGCAAGAATAAAAGATGGGAAATTTATCTTAAAAGCTATTGATAAAGATAAAGATCAATCTTATTTTTTATACAAAATTGAAAAAGAAAGACTAAAAAATATTTTATTCCCATGTGGAAGCTTTTTAAAAAAGGATATCAAAGATGAAGTTGCTTTTAATAACCTCATAAATCCATACTCAAAAAAAGAATCTTATGATATATGCTTTATAAAAGGCAAAGATTATTCTAAATTTTTACTTTCAAATAATAAAGGAAATAATTTAATTAAAGGCTTTTTTTTGACTCAGGGAAAAAAGAAAATAAAAGAACATAATGGGACTATTTTTTATACTATTGGCCAAAGAAAAGGTTTAAACATATCTTTAGGAGAAAGAGTTTATGTTAGAGAAATCCAAGAAAATGGAGATATAGTTTTAGGAGAAAAACCTTTATTAAAAGAAATAGAAATTAGTGATACAAATTTTTTTATACCATTAAAATTATTAAAAGATGATAAAAATAAAGAATATAAAGCAAAAATAAGGTACAGAACAAAAGAAGTTAGTTGTTTAATTGATTTTGAAAAATCAAGTCAAAATAATTTCGATTCTATTTTTATAAAATTTTTAGAAACAATCGAAGCATCATCACCAGGACAATCTGCTGTCATTTATGATGGAGATGTTTTAATTGGAGGTGGAATAATTAATAAAATTTATCTTTTAGATTAAAATTTAGATTACTTAAATTAAAATTTAATTTAAAATATACTTAAATTTAAAATTTTATTAAGGACAAAATATGGAAAATAACAGTGAAAACAAAAAATAAAAATTCCTAATATTTTTTCTATTTTTTTCTTCTATAGCATCATTTTTTTCATTATTTGGGCAATATTATTTTACAGTAATAAGTAAAATTCATGAAAAATCCTTTTTTGCACTCAACCTTACTTATTTTTCATGTTTTACAATTCAGACAAATTTAATAATTGGAATTTTCTATATTTATTCATTAATTAAACTAATATTTAATAAGCAAAACTTTAGTGATTATATAAATAATAATAATTCATTAAAATCAGCTTTATTAGTTTATATTATTATTGTTTCTCTAATTTACAATATTGTATTAAGAAAACTATGGGTAACAAAAGGTTTATTATTAATTATAGATAATTTTTTACATGTAATAAACCCAATAATCTATTTATTTTTTTGGATCTTATTTTCAAATAAAACTAAATTAAAATTTAAATATATATTTTTCTGGTTAATTTACCCATTAGCTTATCTTTTTATTATGCTTTTATATGGTCTAAAAACTAAAATATTCCCATATTTCTTCTTAAATTTTTATAAAATTGGACTTTTAAATACTCTAATTTATATATTTTTTATGATTTTACTTTTTTTTGTAATTTCTTTTGTGCTTGTTTTAATTTCAAAATTTAAAGTAAATAAAATTAATTAGAAAATTAAATTATTTTTATAAATATTTATGAAAAAATAAAATAGAAAAAATAAGAAGAAAAAAATTAATTAATTTTCTCAAAAATCTAATTTTTTTTAGTTGTAATATTTGTTTTTAATTCTATAATATTTTAAATAATCTAATTTTATAAGGAAACCCATATGATAAAAAAAGCAATAAAAAATTGTAATTTCTTTTATATTTTTCTAATTTTATTATCAATCATTTTTATTACTTTTTCAATATTTTCATGCCAGACAACAAATAATTCACCTTCATCAAAAGCAGATAAAGGAACTTCTAAAGATCCTGTTTGGATTAATGAAATTCCAAAAGATGAAAATTATTATTATTTTGTTGGTTCTGGAGGACCTGTAAATGATCAATCAGAAGGTGAAAAAATAGCATTAGGAGAAATTCAATCAAAAGTTTTTTTACTCATTGGAGCAAATGTCACTACCTACCTTGAAAATAATCAATATTATAAATCTTCTCAAAACAAAGAGGAATTTATTAATTATTTAAATTCTATAGTTCAAGTTGAAGGTAAAGGAATTATATCAAATTTTGAAATCATAGATAAATATATTAAAAATACAGGAACTGGAGGAATTATTGTTTATATTCTTGCGAGAATTTCAAAAGAATCTGTTTTAAAAGAACAAAAAAGACTTGAAAAAATATATGAAGAAAAAATTAATTCATTCTTAATTCCTGAACAAAATGGGTATAATTATTTACAATCTGGTTTTATTTATGAGGCTATTTTTGAATTTATAAAAGCCGCAAAAAACTCTTTTTTATCAGATTATGAAAATAGATTATTAGTTTCAGAAAGAAATCTTGATACAATCTTAAAAATTATAAAAAATTTTAATGCAGAATTAACTATTCCTAAAACTGATCTTATTTCAAATGAAAAACAATATGACCCCTTTATTTATAAAGTAACTTATACAGATCAAAATACTATAATACCAGTAAAAAATATTCCAGTTAAATTCTTTTATAAAGATATTAATAATAATGGTGAAATAATCACAAAAGAGTACAAAACAAACACTAATAAGCTTGGATTGGCAACATTTTCATACGACAAAGTCCCATTTAGTGGTGAATCTTCTATAATTGCTTTTCTTGATATTTTTGATATTATTGATGATTACATAAAAACAGTAACAAATCAACAAAATTTAAAAGAAAAAGCAAATATTATTAGAAGTTCTATTGCAAATTATAAAATTTCAAAAAATTTTAATATTATATCAAAGACAATTAATTTAAGCACCATGATATATATTAACTTTTATGATAATTCAAATACTAAAATTCAAAATTTTAATATTTCAAATTTTTTATCAAATTTAACTAAATTGGGAATAAAATTTTCAAAACAAATAAATTTAAAAATAGAAAGAGATAACAATATTATAAGTTTACTATCTTACAATAAAGAACAATTTCTTATTAATAAAATTGAAAGAGTGATTATTATAATTGGAGAAACTAAATCTATAAAAGAATATTCAGGTAAACAGATAGCTTCTGTTGAAATTAATGCATATATCTACATACCGTCAAATGATAATACAAGAATAATAACTCTAACTTCAACAGGAAATAGTGATACTATAATTTTAGCTATACTTGATGCATATCAGAAAGCTCTTGAAAAACTTTATAAAATATTAACAATGATATTATAATATTGTCCCTCATTTTTAAATAATAATTTATCTTTAATTTAAGTTTTATTTTATTAATTATTTAAAGATTTAGTCTTTATTATATTTTTTATTATTAATTTTAATCATTATCATAAAATTTTTGTAAAGTTTTACTTCTTAAAAAATAACTCTCTATTAACTTTGTAGTAAAAGATGTGAAACTATTATAACCACCTCCTTTAAATTCAATAAAAGTATAATTCTTAGAGTTATTAGATTGTTTTTTAGAAATGGCTTTTAAATAATCAATCACAAAATTTAAACCTACATCTTCAAAGATTATTTGCCATTCTTCTAAATCAATTGTAAATTTTATTTTTCCTCTCTCTCTTCTATTAGTATAATTTAAATGTAATCCATCATCTTTCTCTACAGTTATTTTTATTTTATTTATATCATCATCATTAATACTATTAATTGTATTAATAAAATAACTATAAGCAAATCTCAAAATCAAATAACAATCAGATAAAATATTATCATCTAAAAAAACATTTTTTCTAGATATATAAGATTTTTGCTCTTTGGAATAGACAAATAATATAACATTTTCTTGTGGATGAGTTTTATACTCAACAATAAAATTATTTTTAGCCCAGCAAAGTATTGTTCCTACAAGTTCATGTTGCTCATACTCATTATAAAATATAGCAATATCATAAATAGTGAGATCTTTTAGCAAGTCATTTTTTAAACCCTCAACTTTTTCATTTTCAAGTGTATATGAGAAAAAGAAGAAAATAGCTAATAATAAAATTAAAATTAATTTATTATTATTTTTTTTATTAAAATATTTATATAAATTTTCCATAACCCCACCAAATTCAAAATATTACTGATAAAATTATACTATAAAAAATTAAAAAAACAAATAAATTAGAATTATTTTAAAAATTTTTAAAAATAATTGACTAAAACAAAATTTATTTTATCTCTTATTTAAATAATTTTTTAAGGTTTTAATTAATGCTTAAAAACAAATTGAATTTAATTATTTTATCAATCTTACTCTTTTCAATATTTTTGTTTTATTCGTCAAACAATGAGAATGAATTTATCTTATCTGTTACTTCTGTTGGTGATATGGTATTTCCTTATGATTTAAATAACATCAATATTTTCGATGAATTATATGATTATTTTAAAAGTGATATAAATCTTGGAAATCTTGAAGGCCCTATAACAGACTCTAGCAAATCTACTAAAAATATATCTTCTGGAAAATATTTTGCATTTAAATTTTCTCCTCAAATAACACCATTGATATTAAAGAAATTTAATTTTTCAGGAGTTCTTATTTCAAATAATCATACATTTGATTATGGAGAAGAAGGATTTAAAGATACTATAAAATATTTAAAAGAAGTTAACATAGAACCTATTGGATTAAAAGATAGTTACACACAAATAAAAATAAAAAACAAAAAAATTGCTATAATTGGATTTTATACTAATTCAAGATTTAATGATTTAAGAGATTTAACTTTTTCAAGTTCATTTATAAAAAAAATTAAAGAATCAAATGACTTCATTATTATTTTTTTCCATGGAGGAACTGAAGGAGCAAATGCAAAATATGTATATAATAAAACAGAGTATTTTGGCAACGAAAATAGAGGAAATATATTTGCTTTTGCACATACTGCTATAGATTCAGGGGCAGATCTTGTTATTGGAAGTGGACCTCATATCCTAAGAGGATTTGAAATATATAAAAATAAATTAATAGCTTATTCTCTTGGGAATTTTATACCTGCTGGAGGACTATCTGTAAAAGGTGAACTATCTATGTCCTGCATATTGGAATCTTTTTACGATTTAAAAACAAATAGTTTTATAAAAGCTAAAATAATTCCAATAGATCTATCTACAAAATACCCAAAAATAGATAATACAAATAAAGTTATAAATTTTCTAAGGGAATTAACTAAACAAATATATATTGATAATTATAAAAAAGATCCCGATATAATTATAGATAATGATGGATTTATTTTTTATAAATAAAAACAATAAATTTAGATATTAAAAAAAGATCTATAAATATAAAAACACTAAAAATAATTTTTAAAAAACAATAAATTTATTTGACATTTTAAAAAAATATTATATCTATTTTTTTTAGATTCGTTTTAATAAAATTAGAGGTTTTATGAATTGACTGAAAATATTATTGACATTATTTATCAACTACTTCAATGTCAATATCTTTTTATATCTTTTCAATTTGTAACTTTGAGAGAGATAATCAAATACACTATCACGAATCGGTAATTTTTTAAATTTTTTCCTTTAATCTGAAACAGTTTATTTTTATAAATTTTTATATTTTTAATATAAAAAATATTACAAAGGAGAATAAGATGCAAGCATTAGGAAGACACATTTTAGTTGAATTTTATGAATGCAATCCTGATATATTAAATGATGAAATTTATATAGAACAAGAAATGTTGGAAGGTGCAAGAAAAGCTAAAGCAACAATAATCAACTCTAATTTTCATAAATTTTCCCCTCATGGAGTTTCTGGAGTTATTGTAATTGCTGAATCTCATATTGCTATCCATACATGGCCAGAATATCAATATGCAGCAGTTGACATTTTTACATGTGGTGAAACAATTGATCCCTGGGTAATTTACAAACATTTAGAAGAAAAATTTGAATCAAGAAGCTCATCAAGACTTGAACTTAAAAGAGGACAATTTGAAGTTCCAGCAGGTGTTACTTTAAAACATAAACCATAATAAATAAACTTAAAAAATTTTATTACAAATTAAAGAGGATTTTATGAAAAAAATATTTATGGAACTCCTATCCCCTTCTAACAATTGTGGTAAAATATACGAAATTGAAGAGATATTGGAATCTGTAAAATCCCCTTTTCAACAGATTGATTTTTATAAAACAAAAGATTATGGTGTCTTATTTACTCTTGATAATATTGTACAACTTACTGATAAAGAAGAGTTTTTTTACCACGAGATGATTGTTCATCCTGCTATCCAAACTCATAAAAATCCTCAAAAGGTTTTAATTATTGGTGGGGGAGATTGTGGAACTTTAACACATGTTATAAAATATCCAGAAATAAAACATATAGATATGGTTGAAATAGATAAACTTGTTGTTGAACTTTCAAAAAAATATCTCCCCCACCTTACTAAATCTTTAGAAGATAAAAGGGTAAACCTTTATATTGAAGATGGATTTAAATTTTTAAAAAACAAAAAAAATGAATATGATATTATAATTATAGATTCTACAGATCCCGATACAATTGCTAAAGAACTTTTTTCTGGAAATTTCTATCAAGAAGTTTATGATGCATTAACAGATAGTGGAATCTCTGTTTATCAAAGTGAACCTCCATTTCACCCACTTTATGATGAAATGCAAAAAAATGTTTATAAAATATTAAAAAGCTTATATAACCATGTAAATTTTGTATTTTTTCCAGAACCAATGTATCCAACAGGCTATTTTACAACACTTATTGCTTCTAAAAAATACAATCCTCTTGAAGTTAATAAAGAAATAATAAGAGAAAAGATAAATAATTTTAATTTAAATTACTATAATGAAGAGATTCATTTTGCATCACTTGCCATTCCTGAATTTATGAAAAAAAAACTTAATCTAAATTAAATCAAAGAAAAGAAAAATAATCAAAATTTACATAATTTATACTTAAATCTTTAAAGTTTTTAAAAATAATATTATCAATTTCTTTTTTTATACTATTAAATTCTTCTATGTCTTTTCTTAAACAATTGTAAAAATCTAATATTTTATTATCAAAACTTGCTTTATTTTTATCAAGATAATTATAAAGCCATAAAGGATCAAATTCTTTTAATATTTCAAGAAAATATGATAAATACAATTTTTTTTCAAAAGTTTCAACTAAAATATTTTTTATATCATTTACAAAATCTTTAAAAAACTGAATATCAAATTTTTTCAAATATAAATATAAAAAATTTAATTTTTTATAATTTTTATTGTTAATTGATAAAACTATACAGTATAAAATTAAATCAATTGCTTCATTTTCTTTAAAATTAAATATTAAAGAAATCAATTTTTTTAATCTATCATCAATAATATCAACTTTTTTTTGAAACTCATATATTAAAATTTCAACAATCTCTTGTTTCATATATATAATTTTTATGTTTTTATTTTATTTTTATACTCTTTTAAATTATATCTTTTTTTTAAATGGTTCTATAAATTTCTAATATTAATATTTTCAAAACGGTTATAATAAAAGTAATATTTTTTTAATCTTTTTATATCAAAATCCTCACCTCTAATTTCAACTTCCTTTTCTAAATGCTCAATAAATTTATCATAATTATCTACTTGCAAATACATTATTGAAATCATTTTATTAATTGGAAAATTCTTTGGATTAACTTTATTGTAAAGTTCATAAGCTAATTTAAAATCTCCATTTTTATGAAAATATTTTGCAATTTCAAAAATTTCTTCCTCTGAAAATTTTATAGAATCACTATATTTTAAATAAATATTTACAAATTTATCTATTTTATTTATTTTTTTTGATAAAAATAAAAAATTTTTTCTTAAAACTTCATTTTTTATTACATAATTTATATTTGAAGCATACATTTTATATGTTTTTAAAAAATCTTTTTTGGAAAAATAAATTTCAGCTTCTAAAAAAATTAAAATTAAATTATTTGATATTCTTTTTTTTAATAATAATAACAATTTATTTGCTTCTTCAATCAAATTATTATTAATCAATATAAGATATTTTAAAATCAAATATAAAGTTTTATATCTTTCATCTGGAAATATTTTTATAATTCTATTAAAAGCTTCAATGTAATTTCTTTCACAAAACAATTTAAATATTAAAAAAAGATCATTTTTAATTTTATCCTTAAAATAAAAATTATCATATAAATCAATTCCCTTAAATTTTAATATTATAAGCATTAAAAACAAAATATCTTCATCATAATCAATATTTAAATAATTATCAATTAGCAAAAGAGTTGAATTTATATTATTTTCTTTTAAATATATTAAAAAATTTAAATAGTTATATTCATGAATTGATAATTTATTCTTTTTTGAAAAAACATAATTTTTAAAATCATTGCTATAATAAAAAATTATTTTTTTGACAATATTATTTAAAAAATCATTTGATTTTGAAAATCCAAGATAAAAATCATAATTTATTAATTCTTCTCTTTCCATTTCTTTATAATCTTTTCATATTTCTTTTTATAAATAATTTTTTTTTCACTCTCTCATATCTTTTAATAATTTCTTCCAATTTATCTTCATATAATAAATTTAATTTTTTAATATTTTTTTCTATAAAAAGAATGATTTTCGAAAAATCTTTTATATAAAATTCATAAAATTTAAAATATTCTTCAATTAAAAGATAAGATGATAAAATTATTTCTTCATTTAATTCCTCAAAAAAATTTTTTAAACTTTCAAATTCTTTTTTTTTCTTTAATATTTTAATATTAAAATAATTTATTTTTGAAACTTCATCTTTTATCGGTATATTTATTATTAAGTAATAAGGTTGCTTTTTCATATTCCTTTTTGTTAATTAAATATTTAATATATTTGAAAATATCAAAATAATTTTTATTAAAAATTTCATTCTCAAAAAAATTAAATAATTTAAATAAACTATATATATCTGCAAAATTATGATTTATTATAGGGAAAATATATTTATCATCATAATTATTTTCAATAAAATTTTTAAATAAATATGGAACCAAACTTGAATCAATATCATTTATTCGATTTATTTTCAATAAATATTTTTCTATATTTTTCAAACTCAAACAATTATTAATATTTTTTTTTATATTATCTTTTAATAATATTTTTAAAAACAAATAAAGATCAAATTTAAAAATATTTTCAATATAATTAATTAACTCATAGTTTCTATTTAAAATAGATCTTTCTTTTAATACCTGAATATCAAATCTATTCCCATTAAATGTGACAATTACCTTTTTATCATTTAGTAGTTTTTTAAAAATTTCTAATATTTCTTTTTCAATACCAAACTTCTTTAATATAATTTGTAAAATAATAAAATTATTATCAGATTTTATGCCTACTCCATAAAGGAAAGGGAAATTACCACAACCATATAATCCGTTAGTTTCTAAATCAAGGAAAATTATATCTTCATAACTTAAATTTGATTTAAATAAATAGTAAAAAAAATTTGAAAAATTATTTAAATATTTTGTATCAAAAACATTTAAGAATATTTTTGATTTTATAACTATATTTTCTTTTAAACTACTGTCAATAAAATTAAGGATATCATTTATTAAAAACATTATTTTTTATAACTATTTTGCACTTTTCTTTTTAATATCAGATTCAAGTTTACTTTTCCAAAGAGCAATTGTTTTTTTTACTTTTTCAAGTGCTTTTGTATTATTTTCTAGAATATAAAGTCTACCAACAGCTCTTAATAAGTCAATAGCTTTTTTCATATCTTCTATAGACTGCCCAGCTATTTCATATTTTTTTCTATATTCCGATGCTGCATCTATTAAAGAATTTTCAACAATATCTCTCAATTTTTTTCTTTCTAAATAACCTTCTATTCTAGGGTCACTTTTTGATTTTAAGGCTCTATAATCAAGTAAATTCCTAGCACAAACAGCTGCTCTTGCTTTTATTTCAACAAAAGTTAGCTTCCATTTTGAATTTTCTCCATAACCTTCTTCTACTTTTTCTATTAAAAAAAAGAGTCTTTGTATTAAATTAAACCTTTCAGAATCTTTAAACTGAATAAATTTTTGTTGCTCTTTATCTATATCAGTAAGAGAAACATCAATCACAGCTGTTGTCAATTTTTCAATAGTAACTAAAATTTTATACAATAATTTTCTTGATTCATCTAGAGAATCTTCATGTTTAATACCCATTACGTTCTGAGCAAGATCATTTATTCCAATATATTGTGTAATCTGATTCATATATAGATCTATGATTTTAAAGTCATAATAAGGTTTTTCATCTTCTGCAGCAGTTTCTTTTTGATTCATTATATTTGATATATCTGCTTCTATTCTATTTATAATCTCTTTATACTCTTTAGCTTTACTTAAAAAAAGTTTCTTTTTATCTTCTGAAACAGCCATAAAAACCTCTTTTTTAAGATTTATACTCTTTATATTATCGAAATTATAAAATAATTATTAATTTAATATTAATTATTTTAATTTAAATTCGATTTAATTTTTTAATATTTTAAAATCAACAAATTTTATATATATCTCCTCTTTTGTTTCATAAAAATAAATATTTATATTTTTTGGATAGAGGTAATTATTTTTTATCATATAAAAAAAATTGATCTTAATAAAATCTTTCTCTTTCATTTTAACAAGCATTTCTGTAAATATTTTGTTATTGTCAAAAATTATATAATATGAAAAGTCACTATTATCCTCTTTTATTAAAAAAATTATTTTATCTTTATCATAATTCTTTTTAAATTCATATCCATTAAAGATTTCTTTTATATAATTAACTCCTTTAAAAAATATAAAAAAATAATCATTTGATAATTTTGAAATAAAATAAGTTTTATAATCATCTTTTATATTAAATGCATCAATTTTTATTTCTTTATTTTTTTCATAATTAATTGTAAAATATATATTTTTCTTATTTATGAAATAGTTATCTGGCATTCCTTTTATATCTTCATCAAAAAGATTCGTGAATATTTTTGAAAAAAATTTTTCTGGAATTATTTTTTCCATATTTAATAAGTAATTATAAAACTCTTGTTCATCATTATTTAAAGCATATAAAAAATTAATGTTTTTGTTTAAAAAACAAGGGAGTTTTTCTTTAAAATTTAAATCAGATATATTAAAAAAAGTTGATATATTAAAATAAGCTAATAAAATAAAAATAAGAATAAAAAATTGGATTAAAAAACTATTTTTTTTCATCAAAATTCCTCGTTTTAAATGTTCATTTCATTTAATAATGACTTTGCATGCTCATATGCTTCCTTTGGAGATCCCTCCCCTGAAAGCATTCTTGCTATTTCATTTATCTTTTCTTCATAATTTAATTCTTTAACATAGATATTTGTTTTATTATTTTCAACCTTTTTTTCTACAAAGAAGTGGTTGGTTGAAAATCTAGCTATCTGGGGTAAATGTGTTATACATATAATTTGTTTCTTTTTTGCAAGTTCTCTAAGTTGTTTTCCAACTAGATTTGCAGTTTCACCTCCAATTCCTACATCAATTTCATCAAAAATGAATGTTGATATTTTATCTATATCTGACAAAGAAAGCTTTATTGCAAGCATTATTCTTGAAAGCTCACCTCCTGAAGCAATTTTTTTAAGGGGTTTAATTGCTTCTCCAACATTTGTCGAGATACAAAATTCAACATTGTCAAGTCCAAGCTCATTAATAGCATATCTTTTCCCATCAATTTGCACTAAACCATCATTAGATTCTTGATAACTTATATGAACTACAAATTTAGTCTTTTTCATTCCAACTTTTTCTAAATAATTTTCAATGGAATCCTCGAGATTTTTTGCCCATATTCTTCTTTTTGCAGAAATTGTTTTAGATAGATTAATTATTTCATTTTCTAAAACATTTATATCTTTTTTAATTTTCTCAATTTCATCCTCAACATTTGTTATTTCAAAAATTTCTTTTTGTGCTTTTTCTTTATATTTAATTATATCTTCAATACTATTTCCATACTTCAATTTTAACTTTTCTATTAAATCTATCCTTTCATCAAGTTTTTTTATATAATCTTCAGAAAAATCTAATTTTTCGAGATATTTTATAACAAAATCACTTAATTCATTCAATTTTATAAAAGATTCTTCAAACTGATTATTTATCTCATTTAAATCTTCACTTAAGTTTGATAAATTTGATAAACTCTTTCTAATCCTTCCAAATTTTGTTAAAAAAGCATCTTCTCCTTTTAATGAATCATATAATTCATTTAATATAGAAGCTATTTTTTCAATATTACTTATCTCTTTTCTTTTTTGATAAATTTGCTCATCATTTAATGATATCCTAGAATCCTCTATTTCTTTAATAGCATAATTTAAATATTCTTTCCTTTTAGTCTCTTCTTCTTTTTTTTCTTCTAATTTTTTTAATATTTCTTTTTTTTCTTTATATTTATTAAACAATAATTTAAATTCGGAAACTTCTTTTTCAATCTTTGCAAATGAATCAAGCAAGTATATGTGGTTTTTAGTATTTAAAAGAGTTTGATGCTCATGTTGCCCAATAAAATCTACAAGAGTATTTGTTATCTCTTTTACAAAATCTTTTGATACATTTATATCGTTAATCTTATAACTATTTTTTCTTTGTTGATAATCATATACTCTTTTTATTATAAATTTATTTGAGTCAATAGGTTCAATACCACTTTCTATAAGATCTTTTCTCACATTTTCAACATCTATTAAAAATTCTGCTTCGACATACACAATTTTATTTAAATCTTTTATAAATGTTGGGTCTAGATTTTCTCCAAAAACAAGAGACAATGCATCAATTATTATTGATTTCCCTGCTCCTGTCTCTCCTGTTATTACATTAAAACCATTTTTAAATTCTATGTTTAATGAATCTATTAATGCATAATTCTTGATTAGAATATTAGAAATCATACGCCACCCCAATTGAGCTTATTCGTAATAACTTTAAAAAAACTTAATCCATCTTTCCTGACTAGTTTTATTGTATATTTTGATTTATTAACTGTTATTTTTTCTGAAGAATTAACAATGGAACCTCTTTGTCCATCACAAGTTAAATAAGCTTTGGTAACTCTTTTAAAGAAGATTTCAATTTCATGATGATCTCTAATAATTATTGGTTTCATTGTAAATGAATGTGGGGCAATTGGAGTAATTATAATCGAACTTAAACTTGGACAAATTATTGGCCCTCCTGCTGATAATGAATAACCAGTAGAACCATTTGGTGTAGAAACAATTATCCCATCACCTTTAAATTTTGATAAAAATTCATTATCAACATATAAATAAATATCTATAGGTGTTGCAAGATGATATTTAGAAATTGAAACTTCATTCAAACAAATAAAACTTTTTATAGTTTCATCATAATCTCCTATACTTACCCTTTTTATAGAGATATCAAACATTATTCTTTCTTCAATAGTATAATCTCCATTTATAAGTTTCTTTATTATTCTTTCAATATCAGCCTTATCAAACCAAGTCAAAAATCCAAGAGTTCCCATATTTATACCAACTAAATGAACATCATATTTTGCAATAATAGAAGATACAAATAAAAGAGTCCCATCTCCACCAATTGAAAAAACAAACTTTGTCTTTTTAAGAAAATTATCTAATTTATCTTCATAATCAGTTAAAAAAATTTTTTCTTTATCCATTGATAAAACTTTTACTTCTTCAATAAAAAAACCATCATTATTTCTATTTACTTTTATTATTACTTTATCATTATTGAATTTTAAAAGATCTTCTATCAATATATTTAGTTCATCTTTCCCAATCTGGTTATTAAAATAAAAAATCGTAAAAAATTTTTTATCTTCCATAATTTTTATCTAAAGTTAGATATCTCCCATTTTTTATTTAGTCAATTTATTCAATTTTTATATTTATTTATTTGTAATCTCATTTATATAATTAATACTTTCTTCATCAGATTCTTTTATTAAAAACAACTTATCCATTTCAAGAATCGCAAAAAGCCTTTTGATATTTTCTGAAATAGAAGATAAAACAATTACTCCTTTTTTTTCATTTAACAGTTTTAATGTTGAATATAAAAATCTTATAAAACCAGCAGATAAATATGTTGCTTTCGATAGATTTATTATAAAATACAATTCATGTTCTTCTATTTTATCTTTTATTTCTCTTTCTAATAATTCAGATTCATTAATAGAAACTCTATCTTCTATACTAATATATATTATATCATTTTTTCTTTCAATATTATATCCCATATATGCCTCTTTCACATTTTTTTTTGAAATTATTTTTTTATTATTTTTACCTATTTTTATTTTTTTTTCATTTTATTTATTTTTTTATTACTTTTTAATTTTTTTATTTTATTTATTTTTATTTTATTCACTTATTTTTTTTAAAAATATTGAAATTTTTTCTACACTCTTTTCATCAAGAGTTGGATAAAAAGGGATTTTAAAATAATTTGAAGCTATTTTCATAGAATTTTTATAAAACTTTTTATCATTAAGAAAAAAAGAAATTGGTTTTTTAATTAAATTTACTATTTCAATTTTATATTTTTCTGCAAACTCCTTTATATAATCACAATTTTCTTCCTTAAATATAATAAAGTTGCTGTAATTTGGAATATTACTTTCATTATAATCTTTATCAAAAACAATTTTTATATAATCACTATTTATAAAACTTTTAAAAAACAAGAACAATTTTTTCATTGAACTCCTAATTTTTTCAAGTTTTTCAATCTGAGAATAAAGAAGTGCACAATTATAATCAGATAATTTTAAATTAAATTCTTCAACAATCTTTATATAATTTGAATATTTTTTTTGATCACTAATTATAAATAGAGCACCATCCCCACATGTAATTAAATCTTCATCTTTAAATGAAAAAATTACATAATCAAAGTAATTTCCAATAAATTTTCCACCATTAATGACTCCGAAAGATCCTGATAAATCAGCAAAAATTGGTATATTTAATTTTAAAATATTTTCAAAATCAACAGGATAACCATAAGGAAAATTTATTATTAAAAGGGCATTTTCTTTTTCAATATTTTCATCTAAAGGTAAAAAATTATCAGGATTAATATCTAATGGTACTATTTCAACATTTTCTTCATTTAAAATATAATAATAAAAAGGATCACAATTGTTTGAAACATAAATCTTTTTAAAATTTTTTTTTATTATTTCTATTTGAAAAAATAATTTAATTGCTATCCATTTTGAAGGAAGAAATATTAAATTTGATAGTTTAAATTTATCTTTCACTAAATTTTCAAGATTGTTATATATTTCTCCTGGGTAAATTTTCTTATCTATCATTGCATTTAAAACAGATAAAAAATCATCTCTTTTTAATGATGGTCTCTTTAATGGAATAAAATTAGAATTCAATTGTTCCTCCATCAATCAATCTACCCATTTTTTTCAATTCAGAATAATTAACTTTACCTGTTATAACACAATTTTTACCAATTGTAAATCCAGGAGGCAGATTAATAAAATTACCAATTAAAGTAAACCCTTCTGGTAAAATATCTTTATATTTTGAATTCTTATAATCTTTTATCGATGTCGCTCCTATACTAACCTTATTTCCAATATTTATTGTATTGTTATCATTTAGTCTTAACCCTAAAATTGCATTTTTTAAATATACATCTTTACCAATAACATTACCAGGTAAAATAATAGAGTTTATAATTTTTGCACCTGGATAAACTATAACATCTCTAAAAATTATTGAATCCTCTATTTGACCATTTATATCACAATTTGTACCAATCATACTATTTCTTACAAACCCTTTTTCCCTTAAATAAGATACTTGTAAATTTTCAAAAAATGTCATTAAATAATCATAAAATTTTCTTTGAAATGTCCCCTCTTTTTCTAATAATTTAAAGTGATTAAATATGTATAATTTTAAACTATTTAAATTCAAATTAAAAAATTCAACATTTAAATTTTCAGATTTTGCATTCTTGAAAATATTAGCAAGATGTTTAAAATCTTTTACTTCACTTATTTTATTTAAAATATTCTTAAAATATTCAAGTTCTATTAAATATATTGGAAAATTACCTTCTTCTAAATCTTTTTTATAAATTATCTTATTAAGATTATCAAATTTAAAATTAAGCCAATTTTTAATAAATAATGGTGAAATTAAAATAAAAATATTCCTTTTATCACTTTTTGCTATTCTCTCTATGGATTCTTGTAATAATTTTTTGAAATTTGATTCTTCATTTATCTCATAAAATATATTATAATTTATTCTTTTATTTTCTCTTAGATGAGTAGTATAATTTAGAAATCTTCTTTCATCCTCATTTATAAATATATTAATCTCTTTTATTTTTTTTTCAGATAAAAAATTGATAATAGATAATTGATAAAAGTTTAAATTCATATAAATAGGGATTTCATAAGGATTTACATCTTGAGAAATACCCAAAATATCAACTTTTTCATCGATCAAATACAAATATGCATAAATTATAAAATCTTCCATCAATTAAATTTTATTAAATTTATCTAATTTGTCAAAATTAAATTCTACTTTAATTTTTTATTTTTGTATAATATTTACTTTATTAATTTTTTCCCCCTAATTTCTCTTTTAGCCAATTATAAGCTTCTCTACATTTATCATTATTAAAATTAATTCCCTGTGCCCATAAATTAAGAGCTTTATTATAATCACCTCTATTATAACTAATCCAACCCAAATAATAATATGATTCACCATCTTGATAATTATATTCTATTGATTTAATTAAATATTTTTCAGACTGATTATAATCAGATTTAAAATAATATAATATTCCAACTTTTTTATAAATATAACTTAAAAAATAAAAATCAATTTTTCCTTCTTTTTGAATTAAATTTATAGTTAAAATATAAAAATCTAAAGACTTATCATAATCATTTTTTAATTCATATATATAAGCTATGTAATAAGAAGAGGTTATAACATTATATTGATTTTTAATAGTTATATAAAAATATTCAAGTGCAGTATCATAATTTTTTTTATTAAAATTATTTAATGCTTCCTTAAATATTTTTTCTATTTGTTCTTTATTATAATTAATTTCTCCTTTATTAGTAGATTCTTTTTCATCTTTTTTCTCATTATTGTTTGTATTATCACTTGAACTTTTTATTCCATATTTTTTTAAAACATATTCTAAAGTATATGATGGTACAAAATTATTCTCAGCATTATCTTTTTTATCAGATGTTTTTTTATTTGTATCACTAGAAGATTTTTCTTTTTCATTTTTTACATTGTTATTAGAAGAATTTATTTTAGTTTCATTTTTTGCATCATTACTATCTTTATTATTTGTATTTGAACTGGAATTACTTGAATCATTTTTATTTTGATTTTCATTTTTACTTTCAATCTCATTTTTCAATTTTCTTAAGTAATCTATTATTTCGTTATATAAATTTGATGGAAAAAATTTTTTTATCTCATTAAAGATAGTATATAATTTCTCATATCCTATTTTAAGATATAAAGCATAAATTTCTTTAAATAATTCCTCTTTATTCTTAGAATTTAAATAAAGATTAATTCTCATTATAGCTGCTTCTTTTTGAGCTATATTCATATTTTGGTTTGAGATTATTTCAATATCATTTAAAAAATCTTCAATATTGTATGAATAAAATAAAATAAACGTAAATAATAAAATAATTACTATAAATGCCTTGTATCTTTTTTCCATTTTATTTTTTTTTATATTTTTTTTTCAATTTAATTTTTATTAAATATATTTTTTTATTTTAATTCTTCAACAAATTTTACTTTTTTTATTTTTATTTTTTCAATTAACTAAATAATTTATCAATTTTCCGAAACTTAAGATAAGGAATAATTAAAGGACCAAATATGATAGATATAATTAATAAAATATTAGATATTATATATAAAGAATATGAAATATATACAGAAATATATTTCAATGAACAAGATAAATGTTTTTTACTCTTTATAAACGACCTTGAACATTTTAATCTTTTAAATGAAAATACAAAAAAATTTATAAATAAGATAAATACTCTTGAAAAAGAAAAAGATGAATTAATAAAAAAGATCTCTAATGAACTTAATATTTTAGATAAAAAGATAGATATATATTTTATTATTAAAAATTATTTCCCTGAAAAACTTGATGAATTTGAATCTTTGAGATCAAAATTTGCAATAGTATTAAAGAACTCAAAAATTGTTAACAATAAATTAATTATTTTATTAAATAGTGGTGCTTCATTTATAAAGGCAGTATACGATTCTATTACAGAAAATAGTAATTCTCCAATGTATAATAAAAATGGAAACATTAATAAGGTTGAATATAATAGATTTCAAAGAATTTTATAAAATTACTTTGAATATTTTTATTTATAATTAGAGGTTAAATTTATAATAATATATTAAAGAAACAAAAAGAGGTAATTATGTTTTCAACATTTATGGGAGTTGAAATTGCAAAAAGATCTATGCAAACCGCTCAATCAACTTTATATGTAACTCAAAATAATATAGCAAATGCAAATAATCCTGATTATTCAAGACAGGTTGTAAATATATCAACTTTTGAACCTTTATATTTACCTCAAATATCCATGCCAACAGTTGCTGGACAGATTGGCCAAGGTAGCTTTCTAGAATCAATAGAAAGAGTTAAAGATTTCTTTTTAGAAAATAAAATAATGACAGAAACTTCATTTTTATCTAACTTTTCTACAATAGTTTCATATGTTCAAAGAATAGATGCTATTTATAACGAACCATATGGTAAATCATTAATTGAAGCTATTAATAATTTTTTTAATGCTTTTAATGACCTTGCAAAAGACCCAGAAAGTGTTGCAAAAAGAGCCCTTGTAGTTGAAAAAGCAAAATATATGATAGATCTTTTTCATGATAAATTTGATAAAATAAAAGGTTTACAAGATGATTTAAATTTTGATATTGATTTAACTATAAATAAAGCAAATGAGTTAATTAAACAAATTGCCCTACTTAATGATAAAATAAAAAAAATCGAGGCAACAGGACAAAGAGCAAATGATTTAAAAGATCAGAGAGATAAACTTATAATTGAACTTTCAAATATTATCCCTATAACAACAAAAGACAAAGAAGATTTTTATGTTTATCTTGACGGTAAAATATTAATTCAAGGAAAGGAATTTCATCAAATAGAAAAAATTTATGATGATAAAAATAAAGGTTTTATTTTCCCTTCATTAAATGGGGAAAGAATTTTTGTAAATAATGGCAAACTTTCTGCTTTATTAACTATGAGAGACAAAATAGTTGATGATCAACTTAAAAAAATAAATCAACTAGCATTATCTCTAATTGAAGGAGTAAACATTATTCACCAAAAAGGAAAAACTTTATCTGGGCGAACAAATATTTCTTTTTTCAATGAACTCCCTCTCTCATTGTATATAAATGGTGAATATGATTCAAATTCAGATGGTTTTTCAGATAGAAATGTGATATATAAAATTATTGGAACAAAACAACTAAATTTAACCGATAAATTAATGATTTCAGGAACTTTAAATATAAATGGTAAAATAATTAATTATTATGAAAATGATACTGTTGAAGATCTTATTAAGAAAGTCAATCTTGCTAATACAGGGATTAATTTTTACTTAAATTCATTTGGACAATTAGAAATAAAAGGAAATGCATCTTCAAATGGTATTTTTTCTATAGAACACCTTGAAGATTCTGGTTTATTTTTATCATCTTTTGCTGGTCTTCTTAAAGAAAACGCAATTTTTGATAAAAATGATCTAAATGCTTTTCAAAATTTTTATACTGGCCAAATCTATTTAATTTCACCAGAAAAAAATATAGCAAGCTGGATAGATCTTTCAAAAGATATTAAAGCTGATTTAAATAATATAGCAGCTGCATTTGCTGACAAAGATTTAAAAGAAGGAGATGGTAATATTGCATTGCAAATAAGTTTATTGAATAAATCCAATTTTTTTATACAAAATTCATATTCTATTTCTGATTTTTACCAAAATATGATAAATGACTATGCTTCTTTTGGCTTTATCGCAAAACAAAATATGGATAACCATCAATTACTATTATATAATTTTGAAAACTTAAAGCAATCATATTCTGGTGTTAATATGGATGAAGAGTTTTCAAATATGATGAAATTCCAAAAGATGTATCAAGCAACAGCTAAATTTGTAACTACATTAAATGAACTTTATGAAATATTAATTGGAATTGTTAGATAAATTTGACATGGAGGTCAAATATGTATACTAGAGTCTCAAACAATCTTCAATCAAATTACTTTAGAAAAACATTATTAAACACAGAAAATAACCTTTTTAATTTACAAAAACAAGCTACTTCTGGTAAATTAATAAGCTTTCCATCAGAAAATCCTGAAATTAACTTTAATGTATTAAAATATCAAAAAACATTTTCTCATATGGATCAATATTTAAAAAACATTAGAGATATATCTAATGTTATGGAATATACCGATGGAGTAATTAGAAACATAAATGAGGTTTTACAAAGAATTAGAGAAATAGCTGTCCAAGCTGCAAATGGAATATATAGTGAAGAAGATAGAAAAAAAATGGCTGTCGAAGTTGATGAACTTTTAAAACAAATTTACTCTTTATCAAATGAAAAATTTAATGACAAGTATCTTTTTTCAGGGTTTAAAGTGCTAAGAGAACCTTTTGTTGCAAATATTGATGGAGAAAGAATTAATGATATATATTACGCAGGTGATAATGGAGAAATGAAAATTGATGTTGGACATTCTGATATAATTGAGTATAATATTACTGGAAATAAGCTTTTCTATTCAGAAAATACTACAATTATTCCACAAGGAAACTTTTTTAATTTCGTAGCTGATAATGATTATAAAATAAAAATAAATAACACTGAAATAAAAATATTTAAAGGTGATACAATTGAAGATATAATTTCAAGAATAAATAAATCTAATGCTGGTGTAATTGCAAATATCGATCTTGATACTGGAGAATTCTATATTAAAACAACTTTCCCCCACAAACCATTTTTAGAAGATATCGAAAGAAATCTTCTTCAAAAAATGAACATTATAGATCCATTAAATAAACCTCCATTTAATATTTCAAATAGTGCAAAAAAGTATGGAGGCTCATTATTTGATCAAATTATTCAATTTAGAAATGCATTAGAAAGAAATGATTCTGAAGCTATTTCAACCCGAACAATTCAATTCTTAGATATGTCTATTGACAATTTAACAAAATATATTGCTTTAAATGGTTCAAAACTTGAAAGAATAAAAATGACAGAAAAATTTTTAGAATTTCAAAAAGTTGATCTTACAGAAGCTCTTTCTAATATTGAAAGTGCTGATATCACTGAAACAATATCAAAATTGAAATCTTTTGAAACTGTATATCAAGCTTCATTACAAATCGCTACAAATCTTGATAAACTTGGATTAATGTATTTTTTAAGATAAAAATTTCCTGATAAAAAAATAAAATAAATATTTATATAAAATAAAGATTTAAAAATTTTATTAAAATTTTAATATAAAAACTATTAAAAGGAGATATCTGTGTCAACACAAAATACAGAAATTATTAAAAATGTAAATTTCGGTAAAATAGAAGTAAATGAATCTCAAAAACTATTTTTCCCTTTTGGTTTATTTGGTTTTGAAGATTATAAAGAATATTATCTTGTAGATGTTAATATTTCTCCATTTTTACTTTTACAAGAAAAATCTGATGAAAATATTGGTTTTATAGTTTGCGACCCTTTTTTATTTTTCTCCGATTATGAATTTGATCTTGACGAAAATACAATGAAAGTTATTGATGCAAAATCGCAAGATGATATTCTTATTTTAACTATAATAACACTTTCTGATAAAATGGAAGAAATAACAACAAATCTTTTAGGTCCACTCGTTATAAACAGAAAAAATCATGTTGGAATTCAATATATAATTAATTCGGATAAATATACTACTAAACACAAGCTTTTTCTTAATAAAAAATAAATTTTTTAATAATTAAATAAGAGGTAAAAAATGTTAGTTCTTTCAAGAAAAATAAATCAATCAATTATGATAGGTGAAGATATTGAGATTGTTATAGTTGATATAAAATCTGATCAAGTTAAAATAGGAATTGTTGCTCCTGAAAATATTAAAATTTTTAGAAAAGAAATATTTTTAGAAATTCAAGCTGCAAATAAAGAAGCCTTAGAAAAAAAATTCTCACCAAGTCAAATTAGAAATCTCTTAAAAAAAGATAAAAAAAATTAATTTTTGAAATTTATTTTATAAAAATAAAATAAAAAGGGGGGGAAATTAACACACCCCTTTTTTTTAATTTAATTAAGTGAAAATAATTATGAATGAAAATAAAACAAAAAATTATAAATAGATTCTTAATCCAACAAATACAAAAAAACCATTGAAATAAATTCTGTTTAAATCTGGTGAATTTATCAATTTATCTGCTTTAACATTAAGACCATTAGATCCAATTTCTATGAAATATGATAAAATATTATTTAAAAAGAATTCAAATCCAAAAAGTCCATATCCACCATAATTAATTTTTTTTGATGTTATATTTTCATTTGCAATTAAAATGACAAGCCCGCCTTCCCCATAATATCTCATGTTATAAATTAAACCTGATGAGCCAACAAATCCAAATTTAAAAGCATAATAAGGTAACCAACTATTATAAACTGAATTTATCAATTGATTAAAACATATCATACCATTAATTCTAATAGCAAAACTATTAAAAAAAAATGGAGAAGTAATATTTAAAGAAATAGAAAAATCTTTATCATTAGTTCCAATAGAATAACCAATTGAAAAATTATTATATAAAATATTTTCCTCTGCAAAAACTAAATTTGATAAAAATAGAATCGAAATAATAATAACAAAAAAATAAAATACTTTTCTCATTTTCATTTTTACCTCCTTTAATTTAATAGTTTTTTAAATATTTTTTAATTTTTTGTTTTTTATAATTTTTTCTTTTTTAATCACCTCTTTTTATTTCTTTTATAATTTTTTCAAGTTCATTTATATAATTTATAAAAGCTTCTTCTCCTTTTTTTGTAATATAGCAAATTGTAAGGGGAATCTTTCCTTTAAACATTTTCTCTATTCTTATATAATCAGCCATTTCTAATTTACTTAAATTTACAGAGAGATTCCCATCTGTTATTTTTAATATTTCTTTTAATTCATTAAAAGTAGCTTTTTTATTTTTATAAAGATATGTAATAATTGCTAATCTAGTATTTGAATGAATAAGTTTATCTATATTTTCCATACCTTATTTTATCCATTTATTTTTTTGTTTTTTAAAAAAAGTATTAATCCTGGTAAAACTTGAAATAAAAACAAAAATAACCCAAAATATAAATAGATTTCAAAGCTTTCTTTTATAAGAATAAAAAATATCAATATAAAATACCAAAATACCCCAGATATTTTTAAAATATTTCCATTTTTAAAAAGAAACCCATTTAATAAAAAATTTGTTCCAAGATAAATAGAAAGAATACCAAAATAAAATTTTAAATTGAAAGTTTTATTAAGTGAAAAAAATAAGAGAAAAATTAATAAAAAAGATATAGAATTAATAAACCAGAGATATGAGATAAATTTTAATATTATATTTTTATTATTTTGGTATTTCCCTTTATTATCTTTTATTTTAAAAAAAATATATAAACCCAAATATAAAAGAATAATCATTAAAGGTAAATAATTAATTATTTGTATTATACTCAGCAAATTGTATTTAATTAAAAAATAATAAATAATCGAATATAGAGAAAAAAATAAACCAATGGTAATATAAAAAACACCATTATCAAAAAATTTTTTTTCAGATTCAACTAACATAGTTTTTATAATTTCAAGTTTTTCTTCAACTTCATATTTAATTTTTTCATTTTTATCCATTATTAATCCCCTAATTTTTTATTTTCTCACTTCACTTTATAATATAAAGTACTTTTTAAAATTGTCAACTTTAAATTTATATTTTTAAAAAAATTATTTTTGAAAAAAATAATTTTTAATTTAAACTATTTAAAATAAAATTTGAGGGTTCAAAATGCCAATTCATATAGAAGCAAAAGAAACAGAGCTTGCTAAATTTGTTCTTCTTCCTGGAGATCCAATTAGAGCAAAATATATTGCGGAAAATTTTCTTTCTAATATAAAAATGTACAATCAAAATAGACTATTATATGGTTTTACTGGTCTTTATAAAGACATGGAAGTATCAATTCAAGCAACCGGGATGGGAACCCCTTCACTTTCTATAGTAGTTGAAGAACTTCATATGTTAGGAGTTAAATATTTTATAAGGATTGGTACTTGTGGTTCAATATCAAATAATTTAAGTCTTGGAGATATTATTATTGTTTCTGGAGCACATTCAAGTCATGATATTTATAGTGTTTTGTTTAATGGAGCATGCCTTTCTGGAATACCAGATTTTCATTTAACAAGTACTCTTTATAATAAATCCAAAGATTTAAAGATTAATACTGTTGTTGGACCTATTCTCACAAGTGAAACATTTTATGAAGAAAGTTTTGACCTTTATAAAAAGTTCTCCCACTATAATACATTAGCAGTTGAAATGGAATCATATGCTCTTTTTAATATATGTGCTAAACATAGAACTAAATCAGCTACTATACTTACTGTTTCAGATATTGTATTTAAACAAATTAGAGCTGAGAAAGATATTATAAAAAATGGCGTTGATAATATGACAAAAATAATACTTGAAGCTTTATATGAGTACAAAAATTTAATACAATAAATAGATAAATGTTAATAATTTTAAAAAAGACTTAATAACTTATAAGTATTAATAAATTAAAAATATAAGATATTAAAAATCAGACCACTCTATTTTATAATTATACCTTACTGATACTATTGTTGCTTCTAAATAGCTATTTTCTTTAATGTCACTGAATTTATACTTAACTATTTTTCCAGGGATTTTATCTGTAAGCCAAAATTCATAAATTATTTCATTACCTTTATCATCCTTATAAACAATTTTATAATGATCACAACTATAAGTATCAGAACCAATTTTTATATTTTCTTTATTAACAAGATTTTTTTGAATAAACATTTGCTGATAATCATTTTGAGTTCTACTCTTATTATTTGATGAATTAGATGGTTCATAAGTATACTTATAAACTTTTTTTGATTCTATATCATAAACCCATATTTCTAAAATGTTGAAATCATAATCAGTTAAAACTTCATAATGTGATTCTTCATTTTTTCTTATATAGCCCAATTTAAATAACAATCTATCTTTTGTTCTTTTAAGTAGAGCTCTTTCCATTTTAAAATAATCAGTATTCTTTTTATCCTTATCATAAATATTATATTCCCATATTGTTCCAAATCCTTCTTTATATTCATCTAAATAAAAAATAGTACCATAAAAAAAATTATAATTTATAATAAATTTTACTTCATTATAAACATATGATTTTGTAACTTATTGATTAATTTTTTGCTCAATTTTTTTCTCAATTAAACTTTCAATTAAAGAAAAACATGAATTTAAAAATATAAATAAAATAACAACTATTATTAAGAAAAATAACTTTTTCTTTGAGAAAATATTTTTTTCTATTAAATACCTCCTTTTAAATTTTATTAATCTATTTTTATTAAAAATTATTTCTCTATTATTAAAAATTTTTATAAAAAATTAACTCAAATTTAATCAAAACTATAAACAAAGAGAATTTAGTTAATAAAATAAAATAAAATTATAATTATATAAAATAATATTAATATAAGTATTAATTTTTTCAAATTTTTATTTATTAATATTTTCTTGACTATAAATTAATTTTTTTTTTAATAAAAAAAAATAAAAAAGGTGAATTATGCTATTATCTAAAATTTTTGGTAATAGACTTAAAGAAGCTCCAAAAGATGCTCAACTTATTTCTCATATTTTACTTTATAGAGCAGGCTTTATAAGACAAAATGCATCTGGAATATATTCCATAATGCCTCTTGGCTACAGAGTTATAAACAAAATAATCCAAATTATAAGGGATGAAATGAATAAAATAGATGGCCAAGAAGTTTTACTCCCTTCTTTAAACCCAAAAGAAATGTGGGAAAAAACAGGAAGATATCAATCAATTGGCCCTGAACTTTTTAGATTTAAAGATAGAAATGATAAGGATTTTGTTCTTGCAATGACCCATGAAGAAGCTGTTGCTTTTCTTGCTAAAAGTGAACTTTTTTCATATAAACAAATACCTTTTATGATATATCAATTCCAATTGAAATACAGAGATGAACCAAGACCAAGAGGTGGATTAATTAGAGTAAGAGAATTTACAATGAAAGATGCATATTCTTTTCATATAGATGAAAATGAATTAAATGATTATTATTATAAGGTTCATAAAGCTTATGAAAATGTATTTAAAAGAGTTGGATTAAATAATTTTATTTCAATAAAATCTGATGTTGGAATGATGGGTGGAAGACTTGCCCATGAATTTATGCTAATTTCAGATAGTGGTGAAGATACTGTAATAATATGTAAAAATTGTTCATATAAAGCTAATAAAGAAATAGCATCTTCCTATTTTGAAGAAGATAATGAAGAAAAGAAAGAGTTAAAAGAAGTTTTTACTCCATCAAAATCTACTATTGAAGATGTTGCCAATTTTTTAAATATTCCATTAGAAAAAACAGGAAAGGCTTTATTTTATTTTGATGAAGAAAATCAGAAAATTATTTTTATTACAATAAGAGGTGATTTAAATTTAAATGAAACAAAATTAAAAAATTATTTAAAAACAAAAAATATAAGATTTGCTTCTGAAGAGGAAATTAGATCTATTGGTTGTGAGCCTGGATATGCCTCAATCGTTAATATAACTCCATCACCAAATGTTAGAATTATTATTGATAAATCTATTTTAGCAAAAAAGAACATCGTAGTTGGAGCTAATAAAAAAGACTATCATTATATAAATTTTAATCTACCAGAAGATTTATCTAATTTTGAAATAGCTGATTTATATGAAGTTAATGAATCTTGTAAATGCCCTGTTTGTAAAGGAGAATTTACTTTTACAAGAGGAATTGAAATAGGGAATATTTTTCAACTAGGTGATAAATATACAAGATCATATGACATTAAAGTTTTATCTCCTGATGGAAAATCAATAATACCTCAAATGTGTTCATATGGAATTGGTATAGGAAGATTAATGTCATCTATTGTTGAAGAATCACATGATTCTTTTGGAATAATTTGGCCTATTTCAGTAGCTCCTTTTGAAATTCATATAGTATCTTTATTAAAAAAAGAAAAAGATTTTGCCGATAAGATTTATAGAGAATTACTTACAAATAATATAGATGCACTTTACGATGAAAGAGATGAATCTGCTGGTGTAAAATTTTCTGAAGCAGATTTAATTGGTATTCCATTTCAGTTAATTATTTCTGAAAAAAATTTAAAAGAAAATAAATTAGAATTAAGATATAGAAAAGATAAAAAATCTATATTTATTAATATAAATGAAAATTATATTGATAAGATAAAAGAATTAATTAATCAGGAGTATAAAAAATATTTAATTGATTTAAAATAGATAATATTAAAAAATTAAGTAAATTTAAAAAAAATTTGAACAAATGAAAACAAATTAAAAAAACAAATAAAATAAAAAATTTAAATGGAAGAAAAATTAAAAGAAAATGAATCTTCTGGAAATTTAGTTGAAAAACTTAACAATAAAATAACAGATTTAAAATCTCTTCTTGAAATTGGACTTATAATTGCCTCAGAACAAAAAATTGAAAACATTTCTAAAGAGATAATCTATGGTCTTATTACAAAATTTAAACCAGAATATATTCTAATAGTTTTTTTTCCAGATGAAATAAACCAACATCCTCAATTTTTTGCTTATCAAAATTTTAACCAGCTTGAAAAAGAAATAAAAATTTCAGATTTTTTACAAATTGTGGACTTTTTTATGTCTCATCCAAACCAAGTAGATTTTTCTACTTTTTCTTTTCTAATCCCATCACATATTATTAATGAACTTGTACCTTTTAAACCAGAAATTGTTTTCCCAATTAAAACAATTGAATCTGTTTTTGGAATGGTTTTATTTTCAGCTCAACCAGAAAACAAAAAATATACTCAAGAAGATATTGAATATATTTCAATGATTATAAATTTTGCTTCAATTGCTATCCAAAATAAAAAGAACTATTTAAAAGCTATTACTGATTTAAAAACAGGACTCTTTATTTATCATTATCTACTACAAAGACTTGTTGAAGAAATAGAAAAGTATAAAAGATACAATGAAATATTTTCATTTATTATAATTGATATTGATAATTTTAAACAAATAAATGATAAATATGGACATGTTACAGGTGATTTTATTCTTATTCAACTTGCTCGAATTATACAAGAATCAATCAGAAAAAACATTGATCTTCCTGTAAGATATGGAGGTGAAGAGTTTTCAATTTTACTTCCAAGATGCGATTTATATAAAGCATTTGAAATTGCTGAAAGAGTTAGAAAAAAAGTTGAAAATTCAAATTTCTATTATGATAATAAATTAATAAAATTCACAATTTCACTTGGTGTTGCCACAATTGAGAAAAAAGATATTTCTCCTACTGATTTTATAGAACTTGCTGATAAAGCTTTATATTATGCAAAAAAAACTGGTAAAAATAAAACAATAGCTAATAAAAACAACAAATTTATTATTTATAAAATAAAAGAAATTGTAGAAAATAAAGAAAAAAAAGAAAATTAAAATTAAAAAAACAATTAAAAAATTAATCATAAAAAAACTATAAGATAAAAAGAATAAAAAAGATTAAAAATTAATAAAAAATAAAATCACTATAAATTTGAAAATATTTTAAAAGATCTCCTATGTATTTTTGAATACCCATAAATTTTTATTGCACCATAATGATCTTTTGTACAATATCCTTTATTTTTATCAAAACCATAATTTGGATAAATTTTTGAATAAGAATCAAGAATTCTATCTCTTATTACTTTAGCAACAATAGAAGCTGATGCAACTTCTTTTACTTTATCATCTGCTCCTACTAATGTTTCAAATTTCACATTATTTCTTTTTAAAAAATCATACTCTTTTTCAAATTTATCTATTAAAAATAAGCTATTTTTTTTTAAAGGATTAAAATTTCCATCAAATATTATTTCATTTATATATATATCTTCATTTATAAGATTTTTTAATATTTTTAATATACAATAGGCCAATGAATAGGAAATTCCATTTTTATCAATAAAATTGTTATCAACAAGAGCTACATCACAAAAAAGACTAATTTTTTTAATATAAACAGAAAGTTCTTCTCTTTTATTTTTAGATAATTTTTTTGAATCTCTTATTTGGAGAAAGTTTGGGTCATTTAATTCAATTTTATTATAATCAAAAATAATACCACATAAAACAAGTGGCCCTGCAATAGGGCCTCTACCTACTTCATCAATTCCAAGAAGCATAAAGATAACCTTTTCTTTCCTTTAAATCTTTTTTATATTTAAAAATTAAACTTTCATTTAAAAAATAATCCCCTTTATTTATTGTAATATCCTTAAAATTTATAGATTTTATCATAATATCTTTATTAAGATTTATACCACTGCTATTTAAATAAGAATAAAATTCATTTATTTTATAAAAATTGAAACTATTATTTACTAAATCTTTATAAAATAATTTTATTAAATTAATATTTTTTTCATCTAAAGATATATTAACAACAGATTTAATATTATAATAATTTGATCCTTCTATAATCAAATTACTATCTTTAAAATAAATATCTTCTACTAAAATTTTATTATAAAATTTTAACTTTTTATTTAAAATTTTTTCAATATAATTTTTATTTAGTTCTTCATTCAATTTTTGAATTATCTCTAATCTTTTTTTTATAATATTTTTATCAACTTCATTTAATTTATAAAATTGATATGCAATTGTTTCCTCTCTAAATGAAAAAGGAAAAATATGTAAAAAAGAATATTTTATTTCATTAATTACTTTTAATGTTTCTTTAAAATCATAATCAGATTCCCCTGGAAACCCAACAATTATATCAGTAGATATAAAAGAATCTTTTTTTACCTCTTTTATTTTCAAAACTTTCTCTTTATAATAATCTATACTATAATTTCTTTTCATGAGTTCCAATATTTTTTGAGAACCTGATTGAAGAGGAAGATGAAAATAAGGTTTTATATTCTCTCTTTCAATAATTTTATAAAAATCATTATCAAGATAATTTACCTCAATAGAAGAAATAGTAAAATTTAAATCTTTATATTTTTCAGTTATTAAATTTAAAAGATTACTAAAATTAAATTCACCATCATTGTAGGAGGCTAAATTGATACCTGTCAAAACAACATCTTTAAAACCACTATCTTTAATTTTTTGAAGGTAATCCAATATTATTTGATGATTTAATGAAACTGAATTACCTCTTACAAATCTAACTTTACAATAAGTACATTGTTGATTACAACCATCTTGGATTTTTAAAAAAGCTTTTGTATGAGTTAAACTTTCTAATGATGGTTTGAAAAATCTATTTTCATTTATTTCACTTTTTTCATTTTTATTATTTAAATAATTATTTATAAGATTATATTTTAATAAATTTTCTTTTTTAATATTTTTATTTGAAATATTTCCAAAAATACCATTATTTAAAATATCTGAAATATTATTTAAAATAAAATTTATTATATTTCCTTTTCTTTTGTTATCAATAAAAAAAACTTTATTTTCTATATCATTTTTATAATTGCCACAACCAGTAATTATAATGCTCTTTTTATATTTTCTAATTGAATTTATAAAACTTTTGACTTTTTTGTCAGCTTTTTCGGTAACAGTACATGAGTTTATTATAAAAAATTGAGCTTCTTCTTTATTTTCAGTTGTAATAAAATTATTTAACTTTAATTCATAAATCATTGATTCTGATTCTGAAATATTTAGTCTACAACCGAAAGTTTTTATATAATATTTATACATTATCCTTTTATTTCATTAATAAGATTATTTATGTTTTGATAATTTGGAAATTTATTTTTACCTCTTTCAAGAATTTCCAAAGCTCTTTTTTTATCTCCTATTTTATAATAGGATAACCCAAGATAATAATAAAAATAATCAACATCATCTTTTAAATACAAAGCTGCCTCATAAGAAACTATTGAAAGATAATATTTTTGTTGTAAAAATAAACCTTTTCCATAAAAATAATAGTTCCATGGATCCTGACTATTTAAGTCTAATAAGTATTCAAAAATTTTTGTTCCTTCATTATAGTTTCCTGAATCAATAAATGATCTTCCTTTTACATTTATAATAGAAATATTATTTTTATCTATAGATAAAGCTTGATTACAATATTCAATAGCCTTAGCCAACTTCCCTTGCCTATATAATGACCAGCATAATATTTCATAAACCTTTATATTTTCTGGATCTGTTTCTAAAATTGTTAAAGCAAGTTTTTCACTATCTGCATACTTTTTTTGATTATATAAATTAATCAAATCATTTAAAAGATCATTTTGAGAAATAAAAGAAAAGATTAATATAAAAATAAATATAAATTTTAAAATTTTTTTTATCATAATTTTTCACCTTACAAAATATTTAATTTTTTTTTTATTTATGTCAATCAATTTTTTATTTTTGATTTTAATTTGATTTTAATTTGTTCTTAAATCATTTTTTACAATTTTCTTTATTTAGCAATATTTATACTTTTTTTAATTATATTTACTTTTATAATTTATTTACATTTTATGTTAATATTTTCCTTTAAAATTATCGAAATTAAATTAGATAAAATATTAAAATTTAATTTTAAAAATAAAAACTTGAATTTTTTTTTATTTTATATTAAATTAAAAATATGATAATAAAATGTAATAATTGTAATTCACAATTTAATTTAAACGAAAAACCTCTTATAGGAAGAAAAGTTGCTATTCCGTGTCCTAATTGTAAAAACTTGATCCACCTTGATTTTACATTAAAAACTAATACTAATGATTTAAATCCCCAAAAATTAACCGATAATTCAATTACTAATATTGAAAAAAATAACACCTCATTTGAATCAAAAGATGATATTTTAGATTCTAAACCTTTTGAAGAAAGACTTGAAAAACTTTTTAGTTCCTTATCAGATCTCCCAACTTTACCCACTGTTGTTCAAAACATATTAAGACTTATAAATGATCCTGATTCTACTGCAAAGCAGATTGGTACAATTATAACTTCTGATCAAAGCTTAACAGCAAAAACACTGAAACTTGTAAATTCAGCTTACTATGGTTTTGAAAAAAAAATAAAAACAGTTGACCAAGCTATTGTTATTATTGGTTTCGATGCTGTTAAAAATCTTGCTCTATCTGCTTCTATCTTTGATACTTTTAAAAATATTAAACAGAAAAGTAATTTTCCAAGAGATTCTTTTTGGGCACATTCTATAGGAGCAGCTATTGCTGCTAAAATTATTTCAGAAGACACAGGAATAGGAATACCTGGAGAAATTTTTGTTGCAGGATTATTACATGATATTGGAAAAGTTATTCTTGATGCATATTTCCCCAAAGAAATGAACAAAATTTTATATTACTGCTCTTCAAATCAAATATCATTTTTTGAAGCAGAAGAAAAAATATTAAAAATTGATCACACAATAATCGGATTTAGACTAGGAAAAAGATGGAATCTTCCAGATGAATTAATTTATCCTATAAGGTTTCACCACAATCCTAATAAATCACAAAAATTTGAAGAAAATATTTGTATTGTTTCTCTTGCAAATGATCTTGTTAAATTTGCTAAAATAGGTTTTGATGGAGATAATACAACACCAAAAATATCTCTTCATGCATTTAATGTTATTAAAAAATATAAAAGAGATTTTAATAAATCAGATATTGAAAAATATATTGAACTTATAAAAACAAATATGGCTAATGATGAAATTTTAAATGTAGCGATTGATTAATTTATAATATGAATAATGATAATTTAAATAAGTCTGATATATCTAATAAACTAACCGATATTATTTTAAAAAATAAAAACTTTGAAACAAGTTTAGAAAATATAATAAATCAATTGCTTAACAATTTAAAGAATTTTTTAAATATAGAAAAATTTTCATATATTTTTTTTATCTATGATTCAGAATCATCTAAATATTTTGAATTTTCATTTTCTTTTGAAAATGGATATAATTTAAACATTTTTAAAATTATAGAAAATCTTTTTAATGAAGGTATAATAAATCTTATTTCTGAGACAAATAATCCTAAAATAATTAAAAATATTTATTCAAATGAACCTTCTCATTTTCTTATAATTCCCATTAATTATATTAATGTTAATTTAGGTGTATTAATATTATTATTAAAAAAAGAAATTGATAAAGATCTAAATTTAAATGAAATTAACAAATTTTTACATTACTATAATCAATTTATCTATTTCATAATATCACAGATAAAAATAAAAAAGAAGGATGATAATTTAAAATTAATTATTAATTCTAACAAAAGATTAAATTTTAACATTGATATTGAATCTAATTTAAAATATATTTTAAAAATATCAATTGATAGAATCTTTGCAAACTATGGAGCTATTGTTCTTTTTAATGAAAAAGAAAATAAATTATTTTTTAAAATATTATCTTCAAAATTTTTTGAAAAAATTATTAAAAATAAATGGACTTTAAATAATGATATTTTTTCTTTTGTAATTAAAAATAACCTTTCCTTATTAATTCATGATCTTAGAAAAGATATTAGATTCAAAGATACATTTAAAATTATTAAACCTGAATTTGGATCAACAATAATTACACCATTCAATACTAAATATTTTAAAGGTTGTATTGTTTTACTTAGAAATCCTGATAATATTGGTTTTGACTATAATGATTATGATATTCTTAATTCAATTACATCCAACCTCTCAATTACTATAGAAAATATTTTTCTTTATAAAAAAATAAATGATACCTACTTGCAAACAACAATGGCTTTAGCAACTGCTATAGAAGCAAAAGATCCATATACTAAAGGTCACTCTCAAAGAGTTACAAATTTTTCTTTATTAATAGGAAAACTTTTAAAGTTATCAAGAGAAGATTTAAAAATAATAAGACTTGCTGCAATTTTACATGATATTGGAAAAATTGGAATTCCAGAACAAATCATATTAAAAAAAGGGCCATTAAACGAGCAAGAATTTAATATAATGAAAAAACATCCTTTAATAGGTTACAATATCGTAAAAGAAATTGATTATTTAAAAAAGGGATTACCATTTATTTTATCACATCATGAAAAATTAGATGGGTCTGGCTATCCTTTTGGTTTAAAAGGAGATAAATTACCTCTTTTTGCAAAAATTGGAACTGTTGCAGACACATTCGACGCTTTAGTTTCAGATAGACCATACAGAAAAAGTTTATCATTTGAAGAAGCTGCAATAGAACTCAAAAAAAACATAGATTCAAAGTTTGATAAAAATATAGTAAATATTTTTATAAAAGGTTTAAAAATCAATATTTAATTGTTTATCTTATTAAAAATTTCTGGTTTATTAAACTAAAAATTTATATTTTAATAATACCATTTAACTAAGTCTGGGTAAATTTGAAATAAATCTTTATCTTTAGGAACAATTCTAACATTATACTTTTGAATTCCATAACCTTTTAATACCATTTTCCCCGAATATTTAGCAACTTTGTCATTATATTTTTCTACTAAATTTAATTTACAAATTTCGTGTTGTTGTTCTTCATTAATTAGATAAAAAATTTCAACATCAATTAAATTCTCTTCTAAATCATCAAGATATATATAACATTCAAAATTAATTTCATCATCTGATTTTAAAACTTCATTAAATTTATTATCAGTAAAAAGGTCTTTAAAATAAATTTTATTCCAATTGTTGATGAGTTTATAATATTTTTCATTTAATATTTTCAAATTATAAAAATTACTTTTTTTATATATTTCATTATTTTTAATAGCTTTTAAATAAAATTTCTCTACATAATCTTCCAACATTCTATTCATATTAAAATTTTTATAAACACTATATATTGAATTTTTCATCATTTTAATCCAATTTTCAGGAATATCATTTTCATTTCTATCATAAAAAATATTAGCTATTTCATTTTCTAAATATTCATATATCTGATTTGCTTCAGAAACATCTCTAAGTTCTGGGTCTGAAATATTCTCTCCAGCTGATATTGCCCAACCATTTTCTCCATCAAAACATTCTGGCCACCAACCATCTAAAACTGATAAATTTAAAACCCCATTTATTCCTGCTTTCATGCCTGATGTTCCAGAAGCTTCATTTGGCTTTACTGGATTATTTAACCATACATCAACTCCTTGAACAAGATGTTTTGCAACTTCTATATCGTAATCTTCAACAAAAATAACTCTATCTTCAACCCCATATTCTTTAGCAAAATCAATTACTTCTTTAATTAAATTTTTACCCGCTAAATCAGCTGGGTGAGCTTTACCTGCAAATATAAGTTGAATAGGTTTTTCTGGATTTGTTAAAATTCTTTTAAGTCTTGATTTATCTTTTAAAATTAAATTTGCTCTTTTATAAGTCGCAAACCTTCTTGCAAAACCAATTGTCAAATAATTTAAATTTAATATTTTGTTAATACTTTCAATTTTAACACTAGAGTACCCTTTTTTAACAAATATATTTGACATATGTTTTCTAATAAAAGATATCATTTCTTTTTTTCTTTTTACATGTGCATCCCATATTTCTTCATCTGGAATTTCAAATATATTTTCCCATATTTTTTCTTTTGAACTTAAATGATAGAAATTTGGAGAAATATATCTTTCAAATAAATATTGCATTTGAGGCGATAACCATGAATAATGAACAGAATTTGTTATTCCTATAATTGGTATTTCGGATTGATGCAAATTTGGAAATAAAATACTCCACATTTTTTTTGATACATCACAATGAATTTTTGATACTCCATTTATAAAATTTGAAAATCTAATTGCAAAAGCTGGTAACCAAAATTTGTTCTTATCATTTAAAAACCCATAAGAAATAAATTTATCAAAATTAATTCCAATATCTTTAATATAATTTTCTAAATATTTTTTAACTAACAAAACATCAAAGTTTTCATTACCAGCTTCAACCGGGGTGTGTGTTGTAAAGATATTTGTCAATTTAATATATTCATAAGCTTCATCAAAATTAAAATTGTAATCTAATATCAATTCTCTCAATCTTTCAATTATCATTAAAGCAGAATGTCCTTCATTTAAGTGATAAATATCAGGTTTTATACCTAATAAATTTAAAGCTTTAATACCTCCAATACCAAGAACAATCTCTTGCACTAACCTCTTTTCCCTATCAGCAACATAAAGCTGATCTGTAACATCCCTAAATTCTTGAGGATTTTCCTCAAGATTTGTGTCAAGCAATATTATTCTATTTTGACCTACTCTTAATTCCCATAATTTTATCTTAATTAATTTATTTAAAATTTCCATTTGTAAATATATTTTATTTCCACTTTTATCTTTAATCTCTTTTAATGGTAAAAAATATGGATTATTTTTTAAATAAATTTCTTCTTGAATACCATGAACATTAATTCTTTGATTAAAATAACCATAATTATAAAAAAGACCTACTGAAACAATTGGTATATTTAAATCTGAAGCTCCTTTTATATAATCACCTGATAAAATACCCAACCCTCCAGCATATATTGGTAATGCTTGATGTAATCCATATTCAGTAGAAAAATAAGCTATGGTCTTACCTACTAAATCGGGATAATTTGACTCTGTAAATTTTAAATATTCATCAAATTTTTGAGAAACTTTCTCAAGATTATATAAAAAAGCTTTGTCATTAGCAATTTCATTAAGTTTTTCTTCACTAAGCTTCATTAAAAAAAGTACAGGATTTTTATTACAAATTCTAAAAAGTTTTGAATCAATTCTCATAAATAAACGATAAGCCTCATTATCCCATGTAACCCACAAGTTGTAAGCAATTTTATATAATTTTTCTAAACTTTTTGGAAATTTTGGATAAAGAAAAAAATCTTTAAAAATCATAATTGCCTCTTAAAATTAAAATAATTTAAAAAAAAATAAAATTTACTTAATAGAAAAATTTTAAATTTATTTAATTGAAATTATAAATAATTCAATCAAATATTTAATACACCAAATAATAATTAAATCAATATGCCATATTTTTCTTGAATTGATGTTAAAGCATTTAAATAATAAATATAAGCATTTTCTGGAGATTCATATGGGGAAAAATATTTGTGTACATCTCCATCCTGAAAATATTTTGTACACATATAATAAAAATGATCTGAAGTAGATAATCTTCTTATATAATTTAATTCCTCTAAACTTAAAATTGATTTTAATTTTTTAAACAATTGATAAAATGTTTCAATAGCATTATGTTGAATATCATTAGATAACCAGGCAGATAAATCTCTTTCTGTGTCTGCCCACGATATAGGACTTTCTATGTTCAATTTTTCAGTTGGATAATTAACATCAGATATTATATCTGATGGCCAACAAAATCCCAAATGTTTATATTTAAAAACTTCTTTAGGTAATTTCTCTAAAAATTTAAATATACCTGTATCTTCCCATTGATGCTCACCAAATGTTTCATAATCCATAAATAGATTTAAAAAAATATTTCTTCCTTCTTTTTCAATTAGACTTAAACCATCCACCCACTTTACAAATTTATCAACTGTTAAAGGCCATTCTACCCAACCTTTGTTTGAAAATCTAAAAGCTATATCATCTGAAAGTGAATAATGTTTTAACAATAAATAATGTTTATCATTATAAGTTCTATAAACATATAAAGGTGATCTCCATTGTAAAATTTTATCAGCTCCTTCTGTTAAAATAACTTTAATATAATTAAATTCATCACTTGATAAAATATCACTAACTCTATTAGAATAAATCAACTCAGTATTTCTAAAAACTATAGGTCTATAACCAAATTCACTTTGAATTAGATCATAATGCATTTTTATTTGATTTTTAAATTCTTCTTCATCATACAAATAAGAAAGTGAATGATAGTAAGTTTCATTTATAAATTCCACACATCCTGTTTTAGCTAATTCTTTAAATAAATCTAATGTTTCAGGAGAATATTTTTTAAATTGTTCAATAGTTATTCCTGATATTGAGAATGAAACTTTAAATTTTCCTTCAAATTTATTGATTAATTTTAATAGTAATTCATTTGTCGGTATGTAACATTTTTTACTAACTTTCTGAATAACATATCTATTTAATTCTTCATCAAAGTAATCATCAATATTATTTATATCAAAAATCGATAGTCTTTTTAATCTATATGGCTGATGGACTTGAAAATAAAAAACTATATTTAGCATTTTAAACCCCCAAATTTAATAAAATAATTATAATAAATTATTAAAAAAATATCTTTATAATTTATTTAATTACTTAATTTACCTATTTAATATAAGTTACTTAAATTTAATACCTTTAATATTTATTTTAATTCTTCATAAACTTTATTTATTTCTTTTGCAACCCTTAACCAATTAATTTTTGTAACTTCTTTTGCTCCTTTTAACCCTATTTCTTTCATTTTATCTGGATTATTTAATAAATCTATTATTATTTCTACCATTTTATCTACATCCCAAAAATCAACTTTATAAGCATTATGTACTAATTCTGCTACACCGGATTGTTTGGAAATTATAGCTACCAATCCTGCTGCCATTGCTTCAAGTGGTGCGATTCCAAATGGTTCAGAAACAGAAGGTAAAATAAATATATCTGACATTGCTAAAATTTTTTCAACCTGTTGTCTATTTAAAAAACTTGAAAATATAAAATTCGCTTTCAATTTATAATAAGCAGATTTATGAATAATTTTTCTTTGCATATCACCAGCACCAACCATTATAAATAATACATTTTTATTTTTTTCTAAAACTTTTCTTGCAACTTCAAGAAAATAATCAGGTCCTTTTTGTAAAGTTATTCTTCCAAGAAATAATATAACTGGTCTTTTAATTATTTTTTTTATTTCTCCCTTTAAGTCAATATTTTTTAAATAAAAAGCATTATGAATCACTCTTATCTTTTTTGTATCTATTTTATATCTATAAATAATAATATTAGCTGTATAATTTGACACTGCAATAACTCTATCCGCATATGTTAATCCAGCATACTCTACTTTATGAATTCTATCATCTCCTGGATTATTTCCTGCTCTATCAAATTCTGTTGCATGAATATGAGATACAAGTTTTTTATTATATTTAAATTTTATTAAAAGTCCTGCAGGATAGGTAAGCCAATCATGACAATGGACAATATCAAAATCTATTTTCTGTACTATTCTATTTACTCTTAAAGTATAATCTTTAACTTTTGCAAATAATCCACCTCTACTTTCTAGTGTTTCTTCTATCTCTTTTACAACATAAAAAGGTAAAATTTTACTATAAATATATTCTCTTTCAAAAAATATTTCATAAAATTTATAATAATCATCACTAACAAAATAAGTTTCTGGTAAATAAGATAATCCCAAAGCTGCATAAAAGGAAATATTTTTTTCTTTCACCTCAATATTAAAAACTTCTTTTTCATCATAATTTATAAAAATTGGTTTTAAATTTTCTAAATCTTCTTGATTTTTTAAATAAAAATAAACATCATATTTTGTTGGTAATATCATATAAATTTCATTATTTAATTCTAATAAATGTTTAACCATTCCATAAACTGCCATTCCAAGCCCACCAGCAATTAATGGAGGAAATTCCCATGTTAACATTAATATTTTCATAAATACCTCAAAAATTAAATTTTATTAAAAAATCAAAAAAACTCTTTTGCAATATAGTAAAAAGCTGCTACTGACCATGCTTGAGCTGGAGCACCTTTAGGAAAATGAGGATTTACTCCATCCCAAACTTCTGCAATTGTTCCATAGTGCCCTTTCAATATCCCATTAATAGGATTTATAAATCTTTTTAATAATTCATCTTTTACTAAATTTTTTTTCTTTAATTTTTTATATAACACTTTAGAAAATGGCAATATTAACCAAGCCCAAACTGTACCTTGATGATATGCCATATCTCTCATTTTTTGATCACCAATATATCTTTTTCTAAATGATGGATTATCAATATTTAAAGTTCTCAATCCATATGGTGTTACTAGATATTTATCTGCTTGTTCTATTGCTTTTTCTAAAATATTATCATCAAATTTAACATTTTCTTGAGAAAGTCCTATTAAATAATTTGGTCTAATTTCTTTTATTAATATATTTTTATAAATAGTATCTCCAAAAATTTCTCCATCAAAGTATAAAAGTAAATTATTTAAGAGTTTTTCTTTTATTTCCATAATGTAATTTAAGGATAAATTCTTTTTATATTTTTTTGGAATATCAATTTCTAACTTGTCGATAATTTTCAAAAGATTACATATTGCGTTATAAAAAAGATATTGTATCTCTATTGGTTTTTCATATCTTGGAGTAATAACAATATCTAAATATTTCGCATCCATCCAAGTAAGAGCTAATTTACTCTCTTCATGTATTTTTAGAAAACAATCATTTATGTCAAACTCAAAAGGTAGATCTTTATTAAAAATATAATTGTAAATAACTTCAAAATAATAATTAACTAGTTTATCAATTTTATTTGAAGATTCTTCCTTAAAATTATTAAGATAATCAAAAATTCTATTACAATAATGTAGTGAAGAATCTATTGAATTATAATTAGAACCTAATCCTCCTTCATCTATAACATTAGGAATCAATCCATTTTTTATGTTTTTTCCATATTTTTCTAATATTTTATAATATAAATTTTTATTTTTATTATCTTTATTTAATACTTCAAGAACAATCATTGTATCTCTACCCCAATTACCAAACCATGGAAACCCTGCAACAATATCATTATGCATAATAAATTTATTAAGCATTGAATTTAATATTTTTTCAAGATCTTTAAATTCATATAAAAAAGAATCATCATCTTTTAATTTATCTAAATCGATTTTTGGAAAATCTATTTTTAATTTATTGCTTTTATTTTTTCTTATCTTTATAGGATAATCTTCAGGTAATAGTTCCTCAATATAATACCCATTAAATTCGTTAATTAATTTTAATAAAAAAATTTCATCATCTATGTTTTTTTTATTAATTTTATCTTCTTCATCTCTATTTGATATGAAAAATAGATTTACTTCACTTTCTGGTTCCATTTCAACTTTAACTACTATTGGTGAATACAAATCTTCAACTGAAGGATATCCTCTTATCTCTTCATTTGGATAATAAATATTTTTATATATTAAAGGATCAATTCTTATAACTCCTCTATCTATTTTTGTCTTTAGTCCATACCCACTATCTTTATGGAAAATAAACGCATCTTTTTCATTATTCAAATTTACTACTAAATCATTTTCAGATATTTTCCCGGGTGTATTTAAATGATGGTGGTTTCTAAAGGTAAACTTTGGTCTTAAATATAATTTGAAAGAAATAGAACCAATATTTTTATATGAAACTCTAACAATATCATATTGATTATGCATTTGTATAGTTTTTAAAATAAGAACACTTTCATCAAAAGGGTATGTTGAATATAAGAATGTTGGAAAAGGGAGTAGCCAACTTTTAATAATATGTCTATATCCATTAGGATAAATTACATCTAAATATTGATAAGAATCTAAATACATTGACTCTGATAATATTTTAACTCTTTCTTCTATAAAAGATACCATATGAAATTTTTGATTTAAATCATTTAAAATAAACAGTCCATGATACTTTCTATTAGGTATTAAATTTCCAGTTCCAAGTCCATATGAACCATTCTTATTTGAAATTAGCCACTCATGGTAAAAAGTCTCTTTGATTTTTCCTTCAATAAAATATTTAATTTCCATAAATTATACCTTTTTTTAATTTTTTGTTTTTAAAATATTAATTTTTAATTATATTTTTTTACTAATTTTTAATTTGTTTTTATAATAATTCTTCTAATATTTTTAATATTCTAAAATTAATATTAATTTATTATTTTAAAATTTCAACATTTATAAAATAAATTTTAATTATTTCTAAATTATTTTAAAAACAATTAATTATTATTATTAAAATAAAAGGTTAATACAAATATTTAAAGTAATAAATTAAAAATGATTAATTAAATTTGAAATTTTAATTAAAATTAATAAAAGGGGATTTTTTTTCAATAATTTTACTTTATTATTAGTACCAAATTTATTTTTATATTAAATTTAATATAGAGAAAACACATTTTTTATATGCTTTTTCGAATAATTTTTCCCTAACAATAAACCAAGAAGAAGGTATGCTTTATGTGGTTTTACATCTCTTGATAAAATAGCACCTAAATCTTCTAATGATTTCCCTCCTCCTTTGTATGAATAAACACCTAATGTTCTTCCTATATGACATCTTGAACTTATAATAACTACAATATCTTTTTTTATAAAACTCTCTATTTTTTCAAATATATTTGGAGGAACATTTCCTCTTCCAAAACCTTCAATCACTAATCCTCTTAAGCCATTATCCTTTAACAAATAATTTAAAAAATCTCCGTTATCTCCAACATATGTTTTATATAAAACAATATTTTTCTCAAATTTTCTATAATCAAGCATTATATTTTGAATCTTATTCCTTCCAAAAAAAACTTTATCTTCATCTACAATACCCAAAATACCAAAAGCAGGAGAATTAAAAGTTGAAACATTTGATGTATAAGTTTTTGTAACTGTCAAAGGATCATGTATTTCATCATTCAAAACTACAAGAACACCATAATTATTTGACTCTTCTGAAACTAATGTTTTAACAGAACCTAAAATATTTCTTGGACCATCAACTCCTATTTCAGAAGTTGATCTCATAGAAGCTGTAACTATGCATTTTATACTTCTTGGTAAAGTTATATCTAAAAAAAAAAGCTGTTTCTTCAAGGACATCTGTCCCATGGGTTATTATAAAACCATGATATTTTTCTTTATTTAAAAATACATAATCTGCAATATTTTTCATATCTTCTATAGTTATATGAGGCGAAGGTTTATTACTATATTCAAAAATCTCATAATCATAGTAAATATTTTGTGATTTTAAAAATTCGAAAAGATCATTTGCTTTTACTGCTGGAATAAAACCACTTGTAAAAGAATCATATTTCATAGAAATTGTACCACCTGTTGAAATAAAGCAAATTGGTTTCTTAATTTTATTTCCCATAATATAATAAATCCTTTTTTAAAATATTATTAATTATTATATTAAAAATATTATATTAAATAAAATATTTTTATAAATTATAATAATTTTTTTATAAAATTAACTATTTATTGTCAACACTTAATTTTACTTTTATGATTATAGTTTTATATTATTCTTTTCAACATCTTCAATAAATCTATCTACATCTTCATTTTTTCCTACAATAACAAGTATATCATTGAGCTCAAAAACACTATTAGCATCTGGGACCTCTTTTTTTATTATCTCTTTGAATTTATTCTCCATTGTTTCTGGATCTAAATATTCTACTTTCTTTTTAATCGCTATAACATTTATACCATATCTTTCTCTTAATTTTAATTCCTTGATACTTAACCCTGTTAAATTTTCATTTACAAGAACATCTACAATTTTATGATTCTCAGAAAGAGGAATATAATTATATACATGCCCTTTAGATAATTTTTGAGCAAGTTTTTCTCCTGCTTCTCTTTCAATAAAAATTGTTTCATCTGCCCCAATAGCTTTTAAAATTTTTTCATGTTGAGAATTTTTAGCTCTTGCAAAGACAGTTGTTATTCCTCTTTCTTTTAAACTTAAAACAGTAAGTAGCGAAGCTTCCATGTCTTCTGCTATACAACAAATGGCATAATCTATTTCCTTGAGTTCTGATATCTCTTGAATCCAATCTTCATTTTTAACATCTAGACCATAAACTCCTGTAGCAATATTTTTAAAATTATCCAATTTTTCTTTATCTTTATCAACAATTATAACATCATTCCCTTCATTAACTAAATTTTCTAATAGACTTGTTCCAAATGAACCTAATCCTATTATTAAAATTTTATTCATATTTACCACCTTAATTAATTTATAAACTTAAAAATTATCCAATTGATATATCTGCTGGTGGATAATAAACAGGGATTTTTTCTTTTTCTCTACTAATAGCTGAAGCCAAAGTCAATGGGCTTATTCTACCTATAAACATTGCAACTATTATAAATATTTTTGAAATATCAGATAATTTAAAAGTTATACCTGTAGATAATCCTACAGTACCAAAAGCACTAAAAACTTCAAATATTATATTAATTTCTTTAAATTTTTCTAAATTTGTCAATATTATTATCCAAAAAAAGATTAAAGATATTTGTAAAAAAAATAGTGAAAAAGCTTTTCTAATAGTAATATTTCTAATTCTCCTATATTTGCCAAATTTAATTATATCATTGTTTTTTATATATGACAAAAAGGTTAAAATTATAACTCCAAAAGTAGAAACTTTAATCCCTCCCCCTGTAGAACCTGATGCTGTACCTATAAACATTAAAACGCATAAAATAAGCAATGTTGATGGTTTAAGTAATGAAAGATTGATAGAATTAAAGCCAGCAGTTCTTGCAGATACAGGGTGTAAAATAGAAACAAGTATTTTTTCTTTTAAACTTAAGTTTACCAAACTATTATCTCTTTCTAAAAGATAAAAACTAAAAAAACCTAATATATTTAATATTAAATAAATATAAATTACCATTTTTGATTGAGATGTTAAATAAATCTTATTTTTATATTTTTTACCATATCTTAAGTTCAATCTATTCATTGCTACCCTATAAATATCATAACCAGTATAAAAACCTATACCCCCCATAGTTATTAAAAAAATTAAGATTAAATTTAAATAAATATCTCCTTTGAAATTTTCAAAAGAATTTGGAAATAATGATAATCCAGCATTGCAAAAAGCTGATATAGAGTGGAAAATAGCAAATTTTAGTGAAAGCATAATATCTTTGTATATGAAAAAAAATCTCATAAAAAAAAGCACTACACCTATAAATTCTATAAAAAAAGTATATATAAATATAAATCTAAAAATAGACTCAACACTAACTTTATGTATTGATACATCAAATGCTTCTTTAGTATAAAAATAAGATTTTAGAGAAAATTTTGATGGAACTAAATTTAATATTGCAGCATATAAAAACATTATTCCTAATCCACCAATTTGCATTAAAAAAAGAAAAACAATTTTTCCTATTAAATTAAAATCATATGCAACACTTTTAACACTTAAACCTGTAACACAAACTGCTGAAGTAGACATAAAAAGTGCATCTAAAAAACTTATATCTTTTGTATTTATTGAAAATTTTTGAAAAAGCAGAACCCCACCTAAGAAAATAACTAAAATAAATCCAATGACTATGATCTGATCTGTTTTTAATTTTAAATACTTAAAATACTTTTTATATTTATTTCTAATTATAAGAAATAATATTACAAGGAAAATCTGTTTTAAAATTAAAACAAAATCATAAAAAATTAAATTATTTTTTATTTGAGAATATTGAAAACTCCAATTTATGAAATAACGAAAAAAAACAGTAAAAACAAATATAAGAAGATAAATTAAATAGTTACCATAAATAAAAGACTTAATTCTATTTAAAAAATCATAATCCTTAAAATTTTCTTTTATATAAAAATAACGTTCTAAATCTAATATTAAAAAAAAGGTAAAATACAAAATGTCAAAAATATTTAAATAGAAAATTAATTCTTTTAGCGTAGAAATTTTATAAAAAATAAAATAAATCAGAAAATATAAAAGATTTATTAAATAAAACAATAAAAGATATCTATTTTTTCTATATTTAATTTCCATAAAAAATTAAAATTAATTAAAATAAAAATTAATCTTCCTGAACTCCTATCTCTTTAAATAATGAATATTTGGGAAAAAATTCATACAATATTTTTCCTTTTCTACCATTTCTATGTTTTTCTATTATAAATTCTGTAACATTTTTACCTTGAGGTTTTTCATCTTCTTTTGTTTTTTTCTTATAGTAATCCTCTCTATGCAAAAAAGCAACTATATCCGCATCTTGCTCTATTGCTCCTGATTCTCTTAAATCTGATAATAGCGGCCTTTTATCTTCCCTTCTTTCTACTTGCCTTGATAATTGAGATAAAACAACTATTGGAATATCTAATTCTTTTGCTAATATTTTCAAGCTTTTCGAAATTTCACCAATAATTACATTTCTATTATCTAGATGAACCCCTTTTGGAGGAGAAATAATCTGTAAATAATCTATAAAAATAATATCTATATTTTTTTTTACTTTTAATCTTCTTGCTTTTTGTTTTATATCAAATGCTGTAATATTTGAAGTATCATCAAAAATAAGATTTTTTATATAAATTGATGAAATTTTATCTATTAAATCATGCATTTGAGAGTATTGTAAATTCCCTCTTTTTATATCTTCAAAAGGAATTTTTGTAACTTGAGAAATTATTTTATAACCAAGATCTTTTGCAGGCATCTCAAGTGAAAAAAAACCAACATTGTAATCATAATTCAAAGCCATATTTGCAGCTAAATTCAATGCAAATGTAGTTTTCCCCATTGATGGTCTTGCTGCAATAACAATTAATTTACCCTTCTCAAACCCTGATGTTATATCATCAAGCATTTTAAAACCAGTTTGAAGACCACTATACTTTATATTATTTTTAATTCTATTTTCTATATCATCTATTATATTTAATAAAAGCTCTTTTAATATTATAAATTTATCTTTGTAATCAATTTCAGTTAATTTTAAAATTTCAGATTCAATTTTATCTATTAAGATTTTTGTTTCATTTGAAATGTCATATGCTTCAGAAATAATTTGATTAGACAGATTTATAAGATTTCTTCTTAAAGATTTATCTTTTAAAATTTCAAAATATGTTGAAAAATTAGATGTTGTTGGAACAATCTCTGTGAGATATGTTAAATAATCAATTCCTTTAGCCTTCTCTAATAGATCATTCTCTTTTAATTCAGAAGATACAGTTAAAATATCAATTGCATTATTTTTTAAAAATAAATTTTTTACAGCTCGCATTAATATTTTGTGATGAGGAAGATAAAAATCTTCCTCATCAATATAATATATTAAATCATATATTTTTTCTGAGTTAGTTAATAAAATACCTAAAATTGCTTTTTCAGCATCTTCTGAAAAAGGTGGAATTTTTAACATAAAAAATCTTTATTTTGATTTTAATTAATATTCATATTATAACTAATTTTTAATTAAATTTAAATATTTAATTTATTTACTTTTATAAATTACAGAATTATAATTTTAAAATTCTCTATTCTTTTTTACTATATTTTATTCATTTGTTTTTTCATTTTTAAAATTTTTACCACTATATCTTTTTTTGCCTTTAAATTCTTTAGTTAATTCTTTCTTTTCCTCTTTAACTTCTTCCCCTTCAACTTTTACTTTTACAAAAGCATTAACCCCTTCAATAATTTTTATAGTTGCAATATATTCACCAACTTCTTTGATATGAGGTAATTTAATATCTTTTTTATCAATTTCATATCCATTATTCTTTAAATAATCAGCAATTTCAGCTGTAGTAACAGAACCATATAACTTGCCTTTTTCACCAACTTTTGCTTTTATTTTAACAAGAACATTTTCAAGCATTGCTTTTTTTTCAGAAGCAGTGGCAATTCTCTTTTTTCTAAGTTCTTCTAATTTTTTAAGTTTTACTTCTAAATTTTTAATATTTTTTTCATTTGCTTCAATTGCAAAACCATTTGGTAAAAGATAATTTCTCGCATATCCTGGTTTTACCTCTTTAACTTCTCCCTCTAAACCTAAATTTTCAACATCTTTTAATAAAATTATTTTCATTTTATTCCTCCTACTTTTAATTTGTCTTTCCAATGAAAAATATTTTCAAGTATTCCAATTGCAAAGATAATGAAAAAAAATAAAATAAAAAGATAAATACTTGATAAAACTAAACTAATAAAAATAAATAAAAAAATAATTTTGATATTTTTTATAATTTTTAAGTCTAAATTACTATTTTCTATTTTATAAAAAATAACACTTAACCCTTGAAAACAAAATAAGATTGCAACCCCGAAAAGAATATTATATAAAAAAATCTCTACTAATTCATTTTTTAATTTTAAGATAAATAATAAAAAAATAAAAATATAAAAACAAACCAAAAATCCCCATGAATATAAATTATTTAAATTAAAGCTAGAAATAGAATTTAAACTACTATTTTTTTCATCTATCTCATAAAAACAAACATTTTGAAATATTAAATATCCAAATAAAATCGATAATGGTAAAACAATTTTCGGAAAAATATAATTAATAAAAAAATTAATATTATCAATTATTTCTTTAAAAAATTTACTTTCATTACTGTTTATGGGTAAAGAATTTATTATATTACTAAAATTACCAAAAAAAAGATCACCCCAAATTTTATCTTTTAGAATAAAAAGTACAATAAAAAATATCAAAGGAAAAAGAGAGATTATTAAAATTTTTAAAATATAACTTTTTGTTTTCTTAATTATAATTTTTACAAAAATAGAAAATAAAATTACAAAAATAATAAATAAAAACAAATCAATTAAAATTTGGATTAAAAAAATATAATATTTTTCAACATAATTGAAAAAAATTAAAAATCTTAAAAGAAAACAAAAAATTAAAAATATTAATAAATTTTTAATAGCCCCTTTTAAAATCCCTTCTTCTTCATAAATCTTTATAGTTGGACCAACAGAAAAAGGTGTAAAAATAAAAAAGAACAAAGTAGACAAAATATTATATTTAATTCTATTTTTATAATTTATATCCATAAAAATAAAAAATGATTTTTAAATTACACAAAAAAATATTATTAAATAAAACTTGTTTAATAAAAAATTATTTTTTATATGCTAAAAGAGCTACATGCCTTGCTCTTTTAATTGCTTGAGTAACCATTCTTTGATGCTTTGCACAAGTACCTGTTATTCTTCTTGGTAAGATTTTTCCATTATTCATAACAAATTTACTTAAGAGATTTACATCTTTATAATCTATATAAAAAATACCTTCACTACAAAATTTACAAACTTTTTTTCTTAATAAAAACTTACTCCTTTTATTTTCAACATCATATTTATCTACCATAAATTTCCTCCTAAAAAATTAAAATAAATTTTAGTTAAAATTATTAATTTTAGTTAAAGTTATTTGGTTCTTCAAAACTATTAAATTCGCTTAAATCATCATCTTCGACAATTTCATCATATTCATGAATAACTTCTTCTGAAGAAATACTATTATCTTTTAATATTTGATTATCTCTCTCTACTGAATCTTGAATTTTTGAATCAATACTTAAAAAATTTGTAACAACTATAGTAATTTTGCTTCTTTGGGTTTGATCTGATTTCGATGTCCACTTTTCTTGTTTTAAATATCCATTTATAACTACAAATGTACCTTTTTTCAATCTTTCCAGAATATAATTTGGCATATTTGTTGTCCAAAATTGACAATCAAAAAAATTTGTCTCATTTTCTTTTCTTTTGAAATTATTTGCTATTGTAAAACTTAAAATATATCTTGTCCCATTTGGATTATCTATTTTCTTCATTTCTACATCTTTAACAAGTCTACCACTTAAAACCAAATTTATAAAATCATATGCCATAAAAACCTTCTTTTATATTATTTCTCTATTATTTATTATTATACTAATGCTTTTAAAATAGTTATATTATTCCTTTTGAAGATCTTCTTTGATCTCTGTATTTGAATTTTCTTCACTTTTTTTTGATTCCATCTCTTTCTGAACCTTTCTTTTTCTTGCTTCGATTTTCATATTTTTGAATTCTTCTTCTGCTTTTTTTAATCTTTTTATTCTTTCCTCATCAAATCCTAGAATCAAGTATCTTAAAAGAAAATCAGCTCTTTTAAATTCTTTGTAGAGATCCTTGTAAGATGACTCTGTTTTTGGGACAAGATAAAAAAGATAGTAGTAACCTTCTTTCTCTTTTCTAATAGGATAAGCTAAAATTTTCTTACCCATTTCAGATTCAGAATCAATATCAAACCCAGATTCTTTAATTACTTTTCTTGTTTCTTCTTTAAATTGATCCAACTTTGAAGCTTCTTTTAAAGAATAAACACATAACAACTCATACTTATTATACATTTTTACCTCCCGTGGTCTATGATCCCTTAGCCCATAGTTATATATCAACATAGGGATAAGAGGTGAGAATAGTTTAAATTTTTTAATTAATTTGTCAAGATTTTAATATTTTATCAAATTTATCTATATTTTCTTTAATATCATTAAAGACCTTTCTAAATTGGGAAGAAATATTATTAAAATCATATACTAATTTTAAAAAATTATCAAGTTTAGCTAAAATTAATTTTGTATTATTTTCTATATTGCCAGTTTTTAATTCTAAGTTTGAAAAATATCTATCAAAACCTCCTACTTCATTTTGCAAATCCATAAAAGTTTGGTTTAACTTTTCTTGAATTTGAATAGACTTTTTAAGTTCTTCTATATTTGTATTTATAATATTATATATATTTGAAGTCGTAGAACTGGATTTTTCAGCTAATTTCCTAACTTCTGATGCAATAACAGAAAAACCTTTACCTGCTTCACCAACTCTAGCAGCTTCAATAGATGCATTCAATGCAAGCAAGGTTGTCTGATCAGAAATATCATCTACCAAAATAAGAGATTCTTGCATTTCTTCAAATGTTTTTTTCATTGAATTAAAAATTTCATTAAAATTTATAAGAATATCTGCTGAATTTTCTATTTTATCAAAAATATGCCCAAGAATTTCTTTTAATTTATTCATATCATTAATTAAAGTATTAAATTTAGTATTTATTCCATCTATTATTATTTTTGTATTATTAAATTCTTTTTCATAATCTTTTACAGAATCCTCAATTTTTTGAGCATTTTTCTTACTTTTTTCCATTAATTCATTAATTTCGCTTGAAATTTGATTTATCTCAATAATTAATTTCTTAAATTTATTTTTTTCTTCTTCTATTTCTTTTCTTGCTTTCATATTTTGATTTGTTAAATCCGTTAATTTCAATAAAGATAAGTTAACACCAAACAATATTATAAAAACTAATAAAAATCCAGAATAACTATAACTTTTTATAAACAATATAAAAACTAATCCTAATAAACAATTAATAACATCAATTACAATTCCTATAAAAATCGATCTATTTATCATTTTTTTTACATTATACCCGATTGTGGAAATAAAAAGAAGCACCCAAAAAGTTTGTATAAAAGAAGATATAAAAAACATTAAAATAAATAATCCTAGATTAACAAAACTAAAATTATATATATTATTTATAAACTTATGCAAAAAATAATTAATGAAAATTGTTATAATATAATATGGAGATATATCAAGAAAAAACCCTGCAATACTATTTAAATTATATCTTAATGTTATTAAACTTTTATCTTCCTTATAATCTTTAATATAATTTCTTATAGTTTTAGTTAAAAAAATAACCATTATTCCAATCATAGCATGAAATGGATTATATAGTATAATTAAAATATAAGGAATCATATAAGATAAAGAAAATGTTTCAAAATCCCCTAATCGAAATTCAAAAAAACTAAAAACAATTCCCAATAGTAAAATTAAAAGATATTGAACTCCTGGTTGAAAAATTCCAAAAGAGAGATCTAAAAACTTTTGATCAACTAATACTATTTTGTAAAAAAAATAAGTTAAAATTAATCCTTGGAAAATATAATAAAAAATTCTTCTGTTTAATGCTCTTGTTCTTTTCTTTATAGCAGCATCAAATATTTTTTGTTCCCATAATTCAAGACTATTATAATCATTTTTCTTTGAAACTATTTCATATACTTGCTTCCAAAAATGACTCTTTAAGCTTTTCATTTCGCAATAATATTTTAATCTAGAAAAATATTCGTTTTTATTAATTTGAGTTTTTTTTTCTTTGACTTTTTTTTCTTTATTTTTAATTATTTTGCTTATTTTTTTTAATTTTTTGTCTTTATTTTTTTTATCAAAAACATTTTCGGGGCCACTTTCCTCATCAATTAAAGCTTTTTGTTCTTTTTCATAATCTTCTGAAATAGGAATTAACCCACTTTCTTTTGCCTTATTTTTCATTTATTTCCTCTTTTGTTTTAATTAAAAAAAATTTATCAAAGTTTTAAATATAAATAAAAAATATTAAACATTAAAATAAATTAAAAAAATCTATATTATTTTCTCTTATATTAACTTTTAAATAAATATTTTTAATAAAAAACCTTTTTAATTATCGTCTATATAGCAAATTAAACTTTATAAAAAAAACTATTAAAATGTTTAAATTTTAATTTTATAAAAATCTTTATTATAAATTATTAAAAGAATTTATTTTAATTTTTTTAATAATTCATCTACTTTATCGGTTTTTTCCCAACTAAAATTAGATCTTCCAAAATGACCATATTTAGCAGTTTCTACATAAATAGGTTTTCTTAAATCTAAATAATCTATAATCCCATGAGGTGTAAGAGGAAAAATTTCAGGAATAATTTTTTCAACTTTTTCCTCAGATATATTTCCAGTACCAAAAAAATTCAAATTAATTGAAACTGGATTTGCAATACCTATAGCATAAGCTAATTCAATTTCACATCTTTTTGCTATCTTCGCTGCAACAATATTTTTTGCAATATATCTTGCCATATAAGCAGCTGATCTATCAACTTTTGTAGGATCCTTACCAGAAAATGCACCTCCACCAACTCTACCCATTCCACCATAAGTATCTACAACAATTTTTCTCCCCGTTAACCCAGTATCTCCCTGTGGTCCTCCTATTACAAATCTACCTGTGGGATTAATGTAATAAATAGTATTTTTATCTAAAAGTTCTTGAGGTAAAGCTTCCTTTATCACTTTTTGAATAAGTTCTTCTTTTAAAACTTCATAAGAAACATCTTCATCATGTTGATGTGATAAAACAACAGTATGAATTCTCTTTATTTTATCATTTTCATATTCAACTGTCACTTGACATTTTCCATCTGGTCTTAAAAAAGGTAATCTACCATTTTTTCTAACTTCAGCAGCTTTCATCATAATTTTATGAGCAAACATTATTGGAGCAGGCATTAATTCTGGTGTTTCATCACAAGCATATCCAAACATCATCCCTTGATCACCAGCTCCAATATCTTTGTTTTTTTGAGGGTCTGCATTAACTCCAATTGCAATATCTGGAGATTGAGAATTAATATTTAATAAAATTCCACAAGATTTATAATCAAGGCCATAATCTGGGTCAGTATACCCAATAGATTTTATTATACCCCTTGTTACAGATTGAATATCAATATAACCATCAACAGTCATTTCTCCACCAATTAAAATAACCCCATTGCTAGCCATTACTTCGCAAGCAACTCTTGAATTAGGATCTTGTCTTAAAGCTTCATCTAAAACTGCATCAGATATTTGATCGCAAAGCTTGTCTGGATGACCTTCACCTACTGATTCTGAGGTAAATAAATATTTCATTTTCTACTCCTTAAAATATTAAATTATTATTAAATTAAATTAAACATCTTTTCAAAAAAAAATATTAATTATTTTTTTCTATATGTCAATAAATTAAAATTTCTTAATTTTTTTATTTTTATTCTTGAAATTATTTTAATTTTTATAATATTTTAATAAATTTAATTTAATAAGGAAAAAAAATGAAATTTATTTTTAAAAAACCTAAAGAGGTCCTTATTCAATCTTTTTTTTTAGGGAAAAAACTATATTATGAAGGTTTTAGACCAAATCATGCTATATCTTTGTGGAGAGGTGGAACAATAATTGGTTTAGGAATAAATGAATTTTATAGAATGAAAGGAATTTTTATTAATCATACATCTATTACAACATCAACTTATAATGATAATTTTGAACAAAAAGAAGTTATAATCAAAGGACTCGAACATGTCATAAAGGTTGTTGTTCCTGAAGACAATCTTTTAATTATTGATGATATTTTTGATACTGGTGAAACAATAAATACTTTATTAAATATTCTTAATGCTAAAACAAGAAAAAACATGCCTAATCTTGTTAAGATTGCGACATTAGATTGTAAACCTGAAAAAAATTTATTTAAACCAAATATTACATATATAAATTCCTACAATAAGGATCTTTGGGTAAATTATCCTCATGAAATATCTGATCTTTATTTTTCAAAGGAAGAAAACTATCTTCTTGAAAAAGATAAAATTGCTTATGAAATACTTAATAAAACAAGCTATCCAATAGAAGAAATGGATTATTCCCCATATCATTGGTTAACTCCTGATGAAATCTTCTATGATTCATTAAAACTTGGTGTAAATATTTTTTATTCAAATTTTCAGCCCGATTTTCTTATTGCTTTATGGCCTGGCGGTGTTTTAACAGGAATATATATTCACGAAGTTTATAAATATTTAAATAAACTAACAGGACAAAATAGAAAATTACCTGATCATGTTGCTATTAATACAACCTCATCGCATCTTTCATACAAATCAAATATCATTGGATTGCAATATTTGATAGACAATATCAATTATGATGACAAAATACTTATTATTGACACCCTATTTAAATCTGGAAAAGATATAAATCTAGTTATTGATAAACTAAAATCTGGTTTGAAAAGAAATTTAAATCATAAAAATATTAGAATAGCCTCTCTGTACTTTGATAAAGAATCAAATTACACATGGACAGTTAAACCAAATTTCACAGAACCTCATTTTTATCTTAAAGAAACAAAAGGGGATATAATTTTCCCTCATTCAATCCATAAATTACCTGATCCACAAAAAAGTTTAAAAGAATTAATGCCTGAATTGTATGAGATTATCTGGTAAATTAATAAGGTATCTTTTATTATTATTAAATTTTGTAATATTTATATAATCTAAATATTCCAAAAAAATTATAGTTTTTTCCCTTGATAATTCAAGTTTATCTTTTAAATAACTTGTTTCTCTTGGAGCTATTCTCAATTCATTTGCAACAATATTTAAATATTTATTAAAAATTTGACTTTTTAAATAATAAGTATTTTTTACAAGCTCAACTAATTGACCAATATCAACCAAATAATGAATAGTATGCATTATAGCTTTTTTATTAATATGATAATTTATTTCAAAATAATCTAAATCTAATTTATTTATATTAACAAAATATTTTAAAAGCTCATTTTTTAAATTTTCTAATTTTTCATTTAGAAATATTTCCCTGTTTTTTTTATAAAAAACTATCCCATTAAAACCATATTTTTCATTGTATTGTTTAATTATATTTAAAAGCTCTTCATAAGGTAAATCGAAATGTTTATAAACTTCTTCTTTCCTTATGCCAAATCTCAACGGATTATTTTCATAAAAATCATTGAAAATTTTATCAATTTTTTTAATATTCATTGAATTAACTAATAAAACTTCATTATTAAAAGTAAAGTTTAATCTTGCTAAATAATGTTAAATCTTGTTTTAAATTTAAATAAATTTTTAAAAGGATTATCTATTTATGAAAAAAATTGATATTAGATTTATTGATTCTGGATACAACAATGGTTATTTAAATATGGCAATTGATGAAATTCTATCTTTAAAACTCATGAAAAAAGAAACTTTACCAATTTTAAGATTTTACCAATGGAACCCACCTTGTCTTTCTCTTGGTTATTTTCAAGATCCTTTAAAAGAAGTTGATTTTGAAGGATTAAAAAAACACGGAGTAACTCTTGTTAGGAGATTAACCGGTGGAAGAGCTGTTCTTCATGATATTGAAATTACATACTCTATTATCATTCCTTCAAATGTTGAATGGATATCAAGTTCAATAACAGAATCTTACAAATTCATATCAATAGCCCTTTTAAATGGGTTAAAAAATTTGGGAATTAAAGCTGATTTATCAAAACCTCAAAATATAAAAAACACATTTAAGACTTCAGCTTGTTTTGATTCAACTTCTTCATATGAACTTGCTGTAAATGGAAAAAAAATAATTGGATCAGCTCAAAGAAGATTTAACGGAATTTTATTACAGCATGGTTCTATTCCTATAAAATTAAATGAGGATAAGCTATTTGATCTATTAAAAATTGAACCTATTGAAAGAAAAAATTCTTTAAAAAATTATTTCAAAGAAAAAGCAACATCTTTAGAAGATGAACTTAAATATATCCCTGAAAACGGAAAAATTAAAAAAGCATTTTTTGAAGGTTTTAAAGAATCTTTACCAATTAATATTATAGATGATAAACTTACTAATAATGAAATAAAAGAATCTCAAGAACTTTCCAATATTAAATATTCAACAGATGAGTGGAATATAGTAAGAAAAAAACTTTAATCTTTAAACTTTTTTACAAATTAAGCAATTTATCAAAAATCTCTTTATCAAAATATTCTATAATTATTTTTCCTTTATTTAAATCACCAATAATATTAATTTTTGAATTTAATTTATACTTTAATTTTTCTTCAAGATCTTTAATAAAAGGATCTTTTTCTTTATTATTTTTTAAGGTTAATTTATCTTTATTTTTATCTTTTTTTATATAATTTCTAACTAAATTTTCTGTCTCTCTAACCGATAAGCCCTTCTTTTCAATCTCATCAATTAACCTATTTCTTTCATTCTCATCTTCAATACTTAAAAGAGCTACAGCATGCCCTTTTGTTATTTTTCCAGAGATAATCTTATCTCTCTCAGTAAATGATAATTGTAGCAATCTCAAGGAATTAGTAATATATACTCTACTTTTACCAATTTTTTTTGCAAGTTCTTCCTGAGTTATATTTGTTTTTTCTAAAATTGTCTTAAAAGCATATGCTTCTTCTATAGGATTTAGATCTTCTCTTTGCAAATTTTCAATAAGAGCTATTTCTAATATTTCATTATCTGTAAAATTTTTTATTATTGCTGGAATCTCTTTCAACCCAGCTTTTTTTGCTGCCAAATATCTTCTTTCCCCTGCAACAATCATATATTTATTATCATTTTTTTGAACAATTAAAATTGGTTGTAAAATTCCTTTTTCTTTTATTGAATTTGAAAGATTTTCTATTTCTTCTTCATTTATAAATTTTCTTGGTTGTTCTGGATTTCTTTCAATTAAATCAACATCAATATTTTTTATTAAATCTTTTACTTTTTTATCGTTAATATCAAAATTTGTTTGATTAAAAAGAGCATCTAAACCTCTTCCTAAAGCCTGTTTTGACATAAATTCTCCTATTTATTATAATTTTCAAATCTAATTTAATTTTTTATTATTCTTTATTTATTCATAATGCATTTTTTAAATACTATTAAAAAATTATTTCAAAATAAATTCTTTAGCAAAATTTAAATATGCAATAGCTCCATTTGACTTAGCATCATATTCATAACATGGTTTACCAAAAGATGGTGATTCCGACAAAGCAATATTTCTTGGAATAATTGTATCATAGACAAATTCATTAAAATAATTATAAACTTCATCTTTAACTTGCTTTGAAAGATTTGTTCTTGGATCATACATTGTAAGAAGAACTCCTTTTAATTTTAAATCTTGGTTATACCTATCTTGGACTATTTTAATTGTTTTTAAAAGCTGAGTTAAACCTTCAAGTGCATAATACTCACATTGAACAGGAATTAAGAATGAATCAGAAGCAACTAAAGCATTTATTGTTAATAATCCAAGAGAAGGGGGAGTATCTATCAAAATATAATCAAAATCATCTTTCACTTTTCTAACAGCTTTTTTTAATTTAAATTCCCTATCATTCAAATTTAAAAGTTCAACAGAAGCCCCTGCTAGATTAATATTAGCAGGAACAATTTCCAAATGAGTCAAATCAATTTTTGCATCTTCAACTTCACAATCACCTACTATTACATTATAACTTGTCAAATTATCATCTTTTATTTTAACTCCTATTCCAGATGTGGCATTACCTTGAGGATCAAGATCAAAAATCAAAACTCTTTTTTTTAATAAAGACAAAGAATAAGCTAAATTAACAACTGTTGTTGTTTTCCCTACACCACCTTTTTGATTTGCAATAGTTATTATCTCTCCCATATAAGCTCCACTATGTTTCTTTCCTCGTTTTTTATACCATAAATTTTGTGAATTTCTATCTTTTTTATAAAATTATAAAAATTTGTTGCTTTTAGTTTAAATATTTCATTCTCAATTGTTTCTAATTTACCTTTATAAGCATAAATATAAGTCTTATTTTTAAAAAGTTTTTTACCATTTTTAATAACAGAAAGTATTGTATCAAGTGCTCTAAAAAAAACAATATCAAATTTTTTATTTATAATTTCTCTATAATTTTGATTTATTACTTCAAAAGATAAATCTAACAAATTTTTTACTTCATTTAAAAATTGAGCTTTCTTCTTGTTAGATTCAATTAAAATTATATTTAATTTTTTATCATAAATTAAAATTGGAATTGATGGGAATCCAGCTCCAGGACCTAAATCACAAATATTTTTTTCATAAATTTCTTCTTTAAAAATATTTTTTAATAAAATTAACCCAGAAAGAGAATCTAAAATATGTTTATAATAAATATCTTCTATATCAGTAATATTTGTTAAATTATATTTTTGGTTTTCTTCTAGCAAAAATTTTACATAAAGATCTATTTTTTCTTTATATTGATCTTTGATAAAGTCTTCTATTTTTAAATTAATTTCCATATGTTACATGTGTAACATTTTAACTTTTTTTTGCAATAAATAGTTTTTTTAATTATTTTTCTTTATATTTATTTTTGATATAAATCATTACATTTATCAAATCAGTAGGTTTTAATCCTTTTATTCTTGAAATCTGCCCTAAATAATTAGGTTTAATCTTTTTCAATTTTTCTTTTGATTCTTTTGACAGAGTATCAATTTGGTCATAATCTATATCTTCCGGTATTTTTATTTTATCACTTTTCATTATATCTTCAATTAGTTTTAATTCATGCTCAATGTAACCCTTATACTTTATTTCTATTTGAATATTTTTTAAAATATTTTTTTCTAAATTTTCAAATTTATCTATGTTGTCAACTAAATCTATAGCATCTTGTATAATCAAATTGTTAATTGTATATGGTGGATTAATATCTTCTATGTTTTTTATTATTTTAAAATTGTTTAACTCATTTTTTGAATATTTTTTATTTAAATAATTTTCTATAAAATAGTTTTTTTTATTAATAAAATTAGAATAATATTTATCATAAATATGATTTTGTAACCCTAATTTTTTTGCTTCTGGATATAATCGTATAAAACAATTATCAAATCTTATATTTAATCTAAACTCAGCTCTTGAAGTAAACATTCTATATGGTTCTTCAATACCCTTCGTTACTAAGTCATCAACCATAACACCAATATATGATAAATATCTTGGAAAAATATAAGGTTCTTTTCCAAGAATTTTTAATGAGGCATTTATTCCTGCAACCAAACCTTGTCCTGCTGCCTCTTCATAACCTGATGTACCATTTATCTGACCAGCAAAATATAATCCGTTTATTTTTTTACTTTCTAAAGTATGATAAAGTTGAGTTGGATCTATTGCATCATATTCAACTGCATAAGCAGGTTTTATAATCTCCACATTTTCTAATCCTTTTACTGTTCTAAGTAAATTAACTTGCAAATCTTCTTTTAATGAAGTAGAAATTCCATTTAAATAGTAAATTTCAGATAATAAACTTTCTCTTTCAACAAAAATAATATGCGTTTCCTTTTCTTTAAATTTAATAACTTTATCTTCGAAAGAAGGACAGTATCTTGGACCTATTCCTTTAATTTTTCCTGAATAAAGAGGTAAATTTTCAATATTATTTAAAATAATATTTGATGTTTTTTCATTTGTTCTTGTAATAAAGCAATCTACTTGAGGTAATTTATTGGAGTTACCTAAATAAGAATATATCGAAAAAAACTCATGTTCTTCATCTCCTTTTTGTACTTCCATTTTACTAAAATCTATAGATCTACCATTAACTCTTGCAGGAGTTCCTGTTTTTAATCTAATAAGATTAAATCCATTTTGTAATAAAGAAGTTGACAAACTATTTGATGCTTTTTCTCCAATTCTTCCACCTTCTCCTTCATAAGAACCAATATATATTTTGCCTTTTAAAAAAGTTCCTGTAGTAATAATTACAGCCTTACTAGTAATCTCAATACCTCTTGAAGTTTTAACACCAAAAATTTTATCATTTTTAACTTTTAATTCAGTAACTTCATCTTGATATATAAATAAATTTTCTTTTTTTGTTAATTCTTTTTGCATTTCAATCATATATTGTATTTTATCAGATTGAACTCTTAATGATTGAACTGCAGGGCCTTTTTTCGTGTTTAACATTCTAAATTGAATAGCTGTTCTATCCGCAATAACAGGCATAATTCCAAGGAATGAATCTATTTCTCTTACAATATTCCCTTTTGCTATTCCTCCAATAGAAGGATTACAAGACATTTGAGCAATATTATCATAATTAAAGGTAATAAGTAGAGTTTTTAATCCAAAATTTGTTGAACTCCATGCGGCTTCTATACCAGCATGTCCTCCTCCTACAACAATAACATCATAGTCCATATTTTTACCTTCCTTTTTATAAAAAGATACTTAAATAATTATATATGTTTTTTATAAGATTTTATTGTTTTTAGATATTTTTGATAATCAATTATTTTAAATTTATTTAATAAAAAAAACTGCACTTAAGATAATTACCAATCAGTAACTTAACTTTCTACCGTTGCTTCCGTCAGGATCTGGCGGGGTTTGAAAGTAAATTACCACTGGGTTACCTTAAGTGCAGCATCGGAAAGGAAGGGATTCGAACCCTTGGTACGTTTATCACGTACACACGCTTTCCAAGCGTGCTCCTTCGGCCTCTCGGACACCTTTCCTTAAAATTAATTTAAACAATTTATTTATATTGTCAATCAAATTATATTTTTATATTATTCCTATTTTAGAATTTTACTTATTATTGCATTTAAATATACCATCATTGAAGCAAAAACAATAGAAACCATATTCATTAATTTTAATAAAATATTTATAGAAGGTCCAGTTGTATCTTTTAAAGGATCTCCTACTGTATCTCCAATAATAGAAGCTTTATGTGAATCTGAATTTTTTCCTCCAAAATTTCCTTTTTCGATATATTTCTTAGCATTATCCCATGCTCCTCCAGAATTTGCCATCATTATTGCTAAAATAAATCCTGTAACTAAAGATGAAACAAGTAAAGATATAACTGCTACTGGTCCAAATAAAATACCAGTAATAACTGGAACAAAAATAGCAATTAAAGCTGGCAATATCATTTCTTGTTGAGCTCCAATTGTTGAAATTTTTATACAAGAAATATAATCTGGTTCATCAGTACCTTTTAATATACCTGGTTTTTCTTTAAATTGTTTTCTAATTTCTTTTACCATTTTATGAGCTGTTTTACTAACAGCACTTAAAGTTAAAGAAGTAAAGAAAAAAGGCATAAGAGCACCAATAAAAAGTCCTAAAATAACAAAAGGATCTAAGAAACTAACATTTATGTTATTATTCCAAAAGTAACCAACTTTATTTAAAAAATCTTGTGAATAATTTGTGAAAATTAATCCTTTTTTAGAAATAACTTCAAAACTTTCAAAAATTTTATTTTTAAATTCGGCTACTAAAACTAGTGCTGTTAAAGCAGCTGAGCCAATTGCAAAGCCTTTTCCAGTAGCAGCTGTTGTATTTCCTAATGCATCCAAATTATCTGTTCTTTTCCTTACATCTTCACCTAATTTTGCCATTTCTGCAATTCCCCCTGCATTGTCTGCAATAGGTCCGTAAGCATCTGTTGATAGTGTGATTCCTAAAGTTGAAAGCATGCCAACTGCTGCAATACCAATACCATACAATCCTTTTGAAATATCAACAGCTCCATCTAATATAAAAAATGCAATTAATATTGCTATCCCTATAGTAATTACAGGGATTAAAGTGGACCTCATTCCAAGACCTAATCCTTCTATAATAACAGTTGCAGCTCCTGTTAAAGCATTTTCTGATAATTTTTTTGTTGGTTTATAAATATCGGAAGTATAATATTCAGTAAAATAACCTATTATAACACCTGCTAATAAACCTGAACACATTGACAACCATATATTTATATATTCTTTACCTATAAAAAAATAAATATATAATAAAACAAAAACAATTATACCTACAGAAGAAAAATATATCCCTCTTCTTAATGCTTTTAATAAGTTTAATTGATTTGCTTCTTCTTTAGTTTGAACAAGAAAACTACCAATTATTGATAATATAATACCTATACTAGCAATAACAATTGGTAGAACCATAAAAGAAATATTTTTATATGCAAATACAGAAAGAGCCATTGTAGCAACAATTGAACCTACATAACTCTCATATAGATCAGCACCCATACCTGCAACATCACCAACATTATCTCCAACATTATCAGCTATTGTAGCAGGATTTCTTGGATCATCTTCAGGGATCTCTTGTTCAACTTTTCCCACAATATCAGCTCCAACATCTGCAGCTTTTGTAAATATACCACCTCCAACTCTTGCAAACAAAGCCATAGTTGAAGCACCCATACCAAATGTTATCATTATAGATGGAATTTCAAGTGTATCAATTTTAAAAACATATTTTAATAATGTAAACCATAAAGATATATCTAACAATCCAAAACCAACTACTGTCATACCCATAACAGTTCCTGCTGAAAAAGCTACTCTAAGACCCTTATTCAAACTTTTTGATGCTGCTTGAGTAGTTTTCTGATTTGTTTTAGTAGCAATTATCATTCCTATATATCCTGATAATCCTGAAAAAAAACCACCAGTAATAAAAGCAAAAGGAACAAATGGTGATAATATTTTTAAATAAGAGGAAATATATGATAATATTAGAGAGAGAAAAGCAAAAATAATTATAATAACTTTATATTGTTGTGCTAAATATGTTTTAGCACCAGTTTGAATAAGATTAGAAATTTTTATCATTTTATTGTTTCCAGATTCTTGTTTATTAAGATAAATAATTGAAGAAATAGCGAAAGTTAGAGCTAATATTGATCCTATCCATCCTATAAAAATCATTAAGAACCTCCATATTATTTTTTAATAATTTATAATATATTCTTTTATTTTCAATAATTTTTAAAAAATATGTTGCTCAAACTTAAAATTTAACATATATTTCATAAAATGAAACTTAACACTTTTAATAAATTTTTTAAGCATAAATTTTATCCTTACTTAAATTATATTTTATTAAAAATTCACCTTT
>Ga0068706_1000004_pt1 | contig 126905 bp, 110 predicted proteins | sample YNPMSBMetaG_FD_65632 | JGI IMG/M metagenome (GOLD analysis project Ga0068706, IMG submission 65632) | Anoxygenic and chlorotrophic microbial mat microbial communities from Yellowstone National Park, USA - YNP MS-B MetaG | ecosystem: Environmental > Aquatic > Thermal springs > Hot (42-90C) >...
TTTCGTCATTTTTATTTAAGTTTAGCCATTCTTCATAAGCTTTTTGTGTTTTTTTATCCTCTTCTTTATTTCTTTCTTCAATTAATTTATTTATATCTTCTAAATGATATGTTTTTCCTTCAACTTTTGAAACATTTTCCAATAAATAATTTTCAATTTTTCTTAATTTTATGAAAAATTCAACATCTCTTTTATATTTATTAACTTCCTTTTCTATCTCTTCTGATGATTTTTTTGTTTTTAAAGCTTCTTCTTTTATAAACTCTTTATAATCATTTTCATCAACTTTTGGTTCAATTTTTTTAAGAAATTCCAGTTGTATTAATTCGATTTGTATATCTTTAATAGTTGAAGGTCTAAAAGAATAAATAAAACCCTCTTTTTCTCTACCACTTAAATTTAATAATTTATTAAAAACATCATCTGTGATATTAAATTGTTTTTTGTAGCTTTCAAATGCTCTATTAATTCCTATTTTTATGTAAGTTTCAGGTATTAAAAATTCTGATTTTTCAATTATTGCATCATAAATTTTTCTTAAATTATAATTTTTTTCAAAATCTTTAGCATATCTTTCCAGTTGAGCTTTTATTTCATTTTTCCAATCATTTAATGTTTGGAATTCACTATAATCTTTAGCAAAATTATCATCAAGTTCTGGATACTTTCTTTCTTTAACTTCATTTACTGATAAAACAATTTTAACTTTTTTACCTTTAAATTCATTATCTATATTATTATCAGCATTTGTATAATCTTTAATTATCTCTTTTTTATCACCCTTTTTTAAATTTATAAGATCTTCATCAATATTTAATTTTAGGAAGTTATCACCTATTATTAAAGTATATTCAGGTAATTCTTTTATTTTGTTGTTATTTTCATCGAAAATTTGTAAATTTATATTTATATAATCTCCATTTGAAGAAGGAGTTTCTTTCAATTCAAGTGTTGAATAATTTTTTTGATATGCTTTTAATTCATTTTCAACATCTTTTTCTGAAACTTCAAATTTATCATAAGAGATTTTAATCTCTTTCAAATCACAAATTTTCGCTTCAGCAGGGAGCTCAAATTTACATGTTACATTAATATCTTTATTTAAATCGAGTTCTTTATTATCAAAATCAACTTCTGGTTCATTTATAGGTGTAATATTTTCTTTTTTAAGAATTTCATTATATGATTCAGAGATTAATTCTTTAAAAGTTTCGTATTTTAAAGAATTACCATACTTAGCTTCAACAAGAGTTTTAGGAGCTTTTCCTGGTCTAAATCCTTTTATTTGAATTTTAGGTAAATACTCATTTAAAATTTTTTCATATTTTTCTAAAAATTCTCCTTTATTAATTGTTAATGTAATTTTACCATTTACACCTTCTTTTTGATATTGATAATTTAGATTCATATTTTGTCCTTTCTGATTTTAATTTTTTCTTGCAAATAAAAAATAACAAAAAATTTTCAAATAATCAATTCTAATTTAATAAAAATTAATTTTAACTTGAATAAAAATATATATATTATAAATTTATTTTGAAAAAAATAATTTTAAGGTTTTTTATGAATAAATTAAAATTGGTAGTTTTTGGTGATCTTTTTGAAGATATTTTAAAAAAATTGGATAATTATTATGAAATTACTTGGATAAAAACGAATAAAATGGATAATAAAAATAAATTTATAGAAAAAATCAAAGATGCTGACGGTATAATTGTTCTTTTAAATTTTAAAATAGATGAGGAAATTATTGATGAAGCAAAAAATTTAAAAATAATAGGGAATTATGCTGTTGGGTTTAATAATATAGACATAAAAAAAGCAACTGAAAAAAAAATCTTAGTTGTCAATACCCCGGAAGTTTTAACAGAAGCAACATCAGAAACAGCTTTAACATTGACATTTATGGTTTCTAAAAGAGCAAAAGAGGCTTTAAAAGATATAGAAAATGATAATGTTAATGATTGGGGCCCAAAGTATTTATTAGGTAAAGATATTCATGGGAAAATAGTTGGTGTTATAGGTGCTGGAAGAATAGGTTCAGATTACGCAATTAAGATGAAGGCTTTGGGATGTAAAGTTTTTTATCATAACCGACATACTAATCCCGATCTTGAACTTAATGGAATTTATAAAAAAAGTCTTGATGAACTTTTGTCAACATCAGATATAATTTCAATTCATACTCCTTTAACAGAAGAAACAAAAAATTTAATAAATGAAGATAAAATAAAATTGATGAAAAATGATTCTATATTGATAAATACTTCAAGAGGTGAGGTGATAGATGAAGAAGCTTTAATAAAAGCTCTTGAAAATGGAAAGTTTTTTGGTGTAGGATTGGATGTATATCATAATGAACCAAAACTTGATGAAAGGTTAAAAAAAATAGACAGAGTTGTTGTTTTTCCTCATATAGGATCAGCTACAATTGAAACAAGAAGAAACATGAATGAGCTATTAGTTAATTCATTTATTCTTTTTTATGAAAAAAGGTATGATCAGATAACAAATATAGTTAATCCTGATGCTATTAACTTTATTTAAAAACTATTAATTAAAATATAAATTTATTTCATCAATGATAAAGATATTTTGTTATAATAAACTTTAATTTTATATAAAAAATTAAAAATCAAATTATGAAAAAGATAGATATAATTTTGATAGGTAAAGCCAAGTATGAAGGAGTTGATTTAATCTGTGAGAATTTTAAACAAAGAATAAAAAGTTTTTACAAATTAGAAGAGCACATTTTAAAAGAAGGGAAAATCGATTTTATAGAAAAAGAGATTTTAAATAAAATTTTTAATCTTTTAAATATAAAAAACAAAGATATAATTTTAAAAGAAAAAAGTAATTGTAAAAAAAATTCTAATATTATTGTTTTCTCTCCAGAGGGTATAGAAATGGATTCAAACCAATTTTCCAATTTTATATTTGATAATATATTAATTAATTATGATAATGTTCTACTTATTGTTGGGAATAAGGAAGGAATACCAAATAGTATAAAAAATATTGCGGGTAATGTTATATCTTTTTCAAAGATGGTATTTGGACATCAAATATTTAAGATAATTTTATATGAACAAATTTATAGAGCAATATGTATAAAAAATAAAATAAATTATGCTTTTTAACATAAATTATTAAAATAAAAAATTAAATAATAAATGCAATTTCAAAATTAAGTAAAATATAAATTTTTGTAAAATATGAGTTTAATATAAAAAAAGATAGAATTAATAAAGTAATTTTGAATAAAATTTTTAAAAAAATAAAACAAAATGAAATTATATCAATATAGATAAATAAAATCATTAATGAGATAATCTTTGTTATTTAATATTTTTATAGTTTTTAAATGAATATTCCCGTTTTCAATATTAACAATATTAGCAAATAATTTTATTTCTTCGTTGTTAATTTTAAATCTTAATAAAATTCTTTTTAAATTCATAAAAGCATTTAAATCTTTTTCTTCATATAAATGTATTTCAAGCCCATTTATAGAAATATTTTTTATTATTCCATCTATCTTTTTATTTGATATAAACTCTTTTTCTTTTCCATCAATAAATTGTTTTTCTATAAGGTTGATAACACATGAAATATTACAATCTTTTCTGATAAATCTTCTTTTTTGATGTCTTCTTAAATTTTCAGAATGTTCGACAATTAAAGCTTCAACATTTTTTGATTTTATATCTCTTATTATATTTGTTTCAAACGAATAACCTGCATCATCAGGGTTAAAAAAGAAAATAGTAATTTTAAAATGTTCATAATTATCAAGAGAATTTTCTTCTAAAAGAGGAACTCTTTCAATAACAAGATAATCTTCTGTATTCATTAATAGTTTTGAATTAAAAAATTTATCTTTAAATTGAACAATCAATTTTGTTCCTTCTTTTATAGAGTAAGTATTTGTAAGTTTTCTTTTTTTGTAAACATTCGCTACACTATTTAATATATTATATAGTCTATTTTTTAGTGTAATAAGTTCATCTTTATCTTTAGTTTTAGCAGAATAATAGGTTATATATTTTATAATTAAGTCTTTCATTAGATCAAAATTCTCAAAATAGGCTAAACCATTTTCAATTTTTTCTTTTTTAAATATATTTAATAAAAGGTTAGTTTCTTCGGAAGTTAAACCTCTTTTTTCACACTTATCTTTTATAATTGCAACTTTTTCTTCCTCACCAGTTGGATAGATTAACTTTCTTATAATTCTAATTCCAATTGTAACAAAGAAAATTATTATTATAAATGAAAGAATAAAGAGAAAAACTTCAATTCCACTAGCTGGTTTTAATGTAAAAAATTCTATCATAAAATTTTAAAATCCTTGATTTTAAATTTTTTTCTCTTATAAATATTATAGAGTAAGATTTTATAATTTTCAAATATTAAAGGTAATATTTTTAATCTTTTTATTGAATATTTTTTATAAAAAGAATTATAGACATATAAAAATAATTTGGAGTTAAAATGGAAAAGATAAGATTTGACTTTCATGGAAAAGGGGAAAATCTCTTATGGATAAATTTTGTTAATGGATTTTTAATTTTAATAACTTTAGGGCTTAATACCCCTTGGGCTATTTGTAGATATCAGAGATGGTATTATAGAAATTTAAGTTTAGGAAACAGAAGATTTAAATTTATAGGGAAGGGGGCACAATTATTTCCTCTCTATTTTATTGTTTCAATTTTAAGTTTAATAACTCTTGGTATATATTTACCATTTGGAATTTGCAAAATTAAAAAATGGATTGCATTAAATGTTGAACTCTTAAGTGAAGAACATGAAGAAAATTTTGATATTTAATCTTTACTAAAACCTATTTTTATATTTTCTTCAGAAACTTTTAAAAATTTATCAACAATTATACTTAAATATTTTTCATCAGCATCATCGAAAGCATCATATCTATCAGAATCAATATCAAAAACAGCATATATATTATTTTTATTATCAAAAACAGGAATAACAATTTCTGAATTTGATCTTGAATCGCAGGCAATATGATCTTCAAATTTATGAACATCAGGGACAATAATTGTTTTTTTATTTAAAACTGCTTTCCAACAAACCCCTTTTGGTTTTGGTAAATTTAAACAAGCAAGAGCTCCTTGATATGGCCCAACTGTTAAATTATCTCCATTTAAAAAATAAAAACCAGTCCAGAAAAAGTATGGGATTTTATTATGAAGTACAGCTATAATTGTTGCCATTTTAGATATAACATCAGAAGTTTTATTCATTTGAGATGAAATCTGTTCAATATACCTTTTATACATTTTTTCTTTTTTTTCTTTTAAATTCATAAATTATCCTTAAAATTAAAACAAAGATTTTATTATTTGTTTAAGATAAATAATTTAAAAATAAAAAAAGCGCGAGATGGGAATCGAACCCACGTAATCAGCTTGGAAGGCTGATGTTCTACCATTGAACTACTCGCGCTCATCTATAAAAAAATATATATAAAGAAAAAAAAGTCAAGATTTTTTTGTTTAATTTTCTTTTATATTGAAAAATATTAAATAAAAGTTATATTTAAACAAGAAGATAAATTGCTTTTATTTAGAAGGGAGGAATAAGTGGACAATTTTTTAAGAAAATTAAAAGATTTAAATAATGAAGTAAAACTTATATTTTTTTCTCTTTTGGGCGGAATAATCTTGTGGTTTTTCAATCTAATTTGTGGTACATTTTTTTCTAATATTCTTTTTTCTATATTTTTTATTATAACACCTTTAATATCTAAATACATATTTGAGATTGTTAAAAGTAATCCTAAATTTGAAGAATTATCCTTAGGAAATGATGAATTAAAAAATAAATTGATTTTTCTTGCTATAATGGCTGTTTTATCTTTTTTTGTTTTTATAGCATTTTCTGGATTTGCATATAAAAATACAAATACTTTTGGAAAAGCTATTGTTTTTGGGTTTTTTGGAATAATTTTTGTTCTAATTTTATATTTTTCTATCTATTTTATTGATAAGATTTTACTTTTTAAAGATCATAAATATTTAAATATTTCTATAAATGGAATGATAATCTATTTTTTTGTTATTCTAATATTAAAAACAATATTTGATCAAAATCTTTTTTCAGGTAGAGGATTTCAAAGATTTATATATCTCATAATTGAATCTATAGGTTCTGGTACTGTTTTTTCCTTAGTATGGTATTTTACATTAAAAATAGAAGCTATTGATGAATATATTGATTCACTTTTAAAGTATAAATTAAAAATAGAAAAGGTTGAATCTTCAAAAGATGACAAAGAAAATTAAAATAGATAAAGTTACATATAAAGGTTATGGACTTGGTTATGATGAAAATGGAAAGGTAGCTTTTGTTCCATATTGTTTACCCGAAGAAGAGGTTGAAGTAAAGATAATAGAAGATTATAAAGATTATTTTGTATGTGAACCTGTTGAATTAATTAAAAAATCTAATTATAGAGTTGAACCTAAGTGTAAAATATTTGAGAAATGTGGTGGTTGTGATTTTTTAAATATAGAATATGATTATGAAATCACACTTAAAAAAGAAATATTAAAAGAAATTTTTTTTAGAAATCATGTCCATTTTAATTTTGATTTATTAGAAGTTATAAAATCTCCTTCAAGATATTTTTATAGAAATAATGCCCAATTAAAAGTTTCAGAAAAAGGTGAAATAGGTTTTTTCAAAGAGAGAAGTTTAAAAGTTATACCTTTTCCAGAAAGAAAATGTTTATTTCTTACACAGAAAATAAATGATTTTTTAGAAAATATTAATGATGATTCTTTACTTTTTACAAAAGGTTTTAGAATAAGAGATGGAGAAGAAATATTTTTAAAAGGATTAAAAGGTTATCAAGATTATGAAAAAGCAATTTATAAAGTTAATGGTTATATTTATGAACTTGATATAGATGGTTTTTTTCAAGTAAATAATTTTACAAATCCTTTTTTTTTAAATAAGGTTCTTGATCTTATTCCTGAAGGTATTTATAACAATTTTGTCGAACTTTTTTGTGGTGTTGGTTTTTTTTCAATTCCAATTTTTAATGAAAAAAAAATAAAAAACTATTTTGCATCAGAAATTTCAAAAAAAGCTATAAGTTATGCAAAAACAAATAATATTTTAAATAACTCAAATGTTTCTTTCTATGCTATTGATTCTGAAATATTTTTGGAAAATTATGAAAATATTGATGCAGTTTTTGTTGATCCTCCAAGAAGTGGATTAACTTCAAGATTGATTAAAAATATTATAGATAAAAAAATTAAAGATATATATTATATTTCATGCAACCCAACAACTTATTTAAGAGATATAAAGATATTATTAGAAAATAAATATGAAATTGAAAAATTGATTTTACTTGATAATTTCCCAGCAACATATCATTTTGAAATTATTTCAAAATTAATATTGAGGTAATTTGTGCAGAAAGACTATCATATAAAAGATCCAACATTAAAAAACAATAGAATATTTCTTATAACAATTTTTATAAATACAGATAAATTAAAAAATTATAAAGGAAAAAGTTTTGAAGAAGAAATAAATAATGAAATGATCGAACTTTGTTATACTGCTAATCTTGAAGTAATAAATAAAAATGAACCTTTTGTAATAATTTTAAAAAATATAAATCCAAAAACATTTATTGGTTCAGGAAATATAGCTAAAATAAAAGAATCATCAAAAAAGTATAAATATGAATTTATTGGATTGAATCTTGATATATCTCCTTCTCAACAAAAGAATTTAAGTTCAATTTTTAATTGTAAAGTAATTACTAAAAGTGAAATTATTTATGAAATTTTTTATAGGAGAGCATCCTCTTCAGTTTCAAAAATACAGATAGAACTTGCAAATCTAAAATATATTAAATCCCGTTTAGCTGGTTCTTATGAAGATTATGATAGGATAAGAGGTGGTATTGGAATAAAAGGTGGAGCAGGAGAAACAAAACTTGAAATTGATAGAAGAAATATAAATAGAAGAATAAGTTATTTGAAATCAAGTTTAAAAAAACTTGAAAAACATTTCGAACTAATTCTTAATTCTCATAAAGATATATATACTGTTTCGATTGTTGGTTATACAAATGCAGGGAAATCTACTCTTTTAAATGCTCTAACGAATGCTAATCAAATAGAGGAAGATTTGCTTTTTTCCACTTTAGAAACCAAAAGTAAAAGACTTTTTTTAAATAAAGATTTAAGTATTATTATTGTTGATACAATTGGTTTTATAAGAGATTTACCCCATCATCTTGTTGAGTCTTTTAAAACAACATTGATGGAAATTAAATATTCAAAACTTATTTTACATGTTGTTGATATAAGTTCAGAATTTTATGAAGATCATAAAGATACTGTAAATAAAACTTTGGAAGAGATAGATTGTGATAAAATCCCAAAAATATTGGTTTTTAATAAAATAGATAAAATTGATAATTTTAAAATAGAAAACTACAAAAAATTATGGAGGGATTCGTTTTTTATTTCAGCAAAGAACAAAGAAAATATAGATGAATTAAAAGGGTTTCTTGAGAAATTTTTTCTTTCTCATAAAAGTTTAAAAAATTAAGAATAGAAACTAAAAATTGAAAATAATTTAAATAATTCAAAATAATTAAAAGATTTTATAGGTGTTTATATGGAAAATATATTAAATTTAGAGAATGAGCTTGAAATTATACCTTTTAAAAAGGTAAAGGCTGAGGATTTGATAAAATTCTGGAACGAAAATGATATAACTTTAAGTCCTACTGATAATATTGATGAGATCAATCTTGCAAAAAAAGTAAACCCTGAGTTATTTTTAATAATAAAAGATAAAAAAGGAATCTGTGCTACTTGTTGGGGCACATGGGATGGTAGAAGAGGATATATAGCTCACCTATGTGTTAGGAGGGATTTAAGAAATACAGGGTTGGGAAAATATAGTTTAAATTATGTGGAGAAAATATTAAAAGAAAAGTATTCTTGTTATAGGGTGCATCTTTTTGTAGAAAAGAAAAATATAAAAGTATTGGATTTTTATAAAAATTTAGGTTATTTTGAAAGGAATGATATTATAATGCTTTCAAAGACATTAAAATAATTTTTAAGGGGTATTTTTATGGGTATTTTTAAAGCATATGATATTAGAGGAATTTATGGAAAAGATTTTGATAAAGATGATGTTTACAAAATTGGTTTTTTTTTGCCGGAACTTCTTCAAGCTGATAAAATACTCGTAGGGCATGATGGGCGAAACTCTTCGGATGAAATATTTTATTATTTGACAGAAGGAATTACAGATAATGGGGTTGATGTTTATTCATGTGGCTATTCAACAACTCCTATGATCTATTTTGGGACTTCATATTATAATTTTAAAGGTTCTGTGCAAATAACAGCTTCTCATAATCCAAAAGAGTATAATGGGTTTAAAATTTCAAGAGAAAATTCAATTCCTGTTGGTTATGAATCAGGTTTAAATAAACTTGAAGAATATGTTAAAAATAGAAAAATAGATATAAAAAGTAAAAAAGGTAGAGTTTTTGATTTTAATCTTTTGGAAGATTATAAAAAATTTTTAAAAAAATTTATTGACATGGATGAAAATTTGAATATTTCTATAGATTTATCAAATGGGATGGCTTCAATTTTATTGAAAGATATATTTTCAAAAAAATTCAAATATATAAATGATTTCATTGACGGTGATTTTAAGTCTCATGAGCCCAATCCACTCGAAGAAAAAAATAGAAAACAAATAATTGATGAAGTTATTAAAAACAAATCAGATTTGGGGATTATTTTTGATGGTGATGCTGATAGAGTTATGTTTATAGATGATAAGGGAAATTTTATTCAGCCTGATTATATAATATCATTTTTGGCAGATTATTTTTTTAATTATTATTATAAAAATATTTCAAATAAGACTGTACTGTGTGATATTAGAACCTCAAAATCAACAATTGATTTTATTAAAAATTTAAAAGGTGATGTTTATATATGGAAAGTAGGACATGCTTATGCTAAGCAAAAATTAAGAGAACTTGATGCAATTTTTGGGGGAGAACTTGCTGGGCATTATTATTTTAAGGATTTTTTTTACTGTGATTCCGGGATTTTAGCAGCTATATTTGTTTTAAATTATCTAACTATTTTAAATAAAGATGGAATAAAATTTTCAAATAAATTAAAAGAGATAGTAAAATATTATAATTCAGGAGAAATTAATTTTAAAATAGAAGAAAAATCAAAAGCTATAAATGAAATAAAAGAATATTTTACAAAAAAAGAAGAAGTTATTAATTTATATGATTTTGATGGATATAGAATAGAATTTAAAGATTGGTGGTTTAATATAAGAGCTTCAAACACTGAACCTTATTTAAGATTAATTGTTGAAGCAAATAGTGAATTTTTATTGAATGAAAAATTACTGATTATAAAAAATATATTGCAAAAATATAATATTTGATAATTTTTATTTGTTTTTATGAGTAAATATAAATTTAATGTATATTATTAAAGATATAAAAATTATAGATAAATAAACAAATAGTTGGTAACTTGAAATTTTAAGAGGAATAAAAAATGTATAATCATAAAGACCATAATCATAAACATCATATCCACTTTGATGATATTAATCAAAGGAAGATAGGAATTAAATTAGGGTTCATTTTTGGTTTAAATCTAACAATTACAATTGTTGAACTTGTAGGTGGATTTCTTTCAAATAGTTTAGCATTAATATCTGATAGTTTACATAATTTTGGAGACACTTTATCTATTTTAATAAGTTATTTAGGTTTTAAGATATCAGGTAAACCAAAAGATTTTAAGAGAACTTTCGGATATAAAAGAGCTCAAATAATATCAGCTTTTATTAATTCAATTATTTTGATATTTATTTGTTTTTTCCTTTTTATTGAAGGAATTAAAAAGATAAGAAATCCTGAGATAATTGAAAGTAATTTAATGTTAATTGTAGCAATAGTAGGTTTTTTGGGTAATTTTTTCTCTATTTTATTATTAAACAAAGAAAAGGGGAAAACATTAAATTTTAGATCAAGTTATCTTCATTTATTATCAGATACTTTTTCATCTATCGGAGTTATTATAGCAGCTTTTATAATAAAATATTTTAATTTGTATTTTATTGATGGAATTCTTACAATTATAATTTCCTTGTATATAATTTATGAAGCATATGAAATTTTTATAAGATCTCTTGATATTTTTATGCAATCTTCAGCAAATTTAAATTATTATGAAATAAAAGATGAGATTGAAAAAATTAATGGAATTATTGATATTCATCATATACATTCATGGCTTTTAGATGAGAATACAATTCATTTTGAAGCTCATATAGAACTTAATGATATGATGTTATCAGATGCACAGGTTATAAGTAATAAAGTTGAAAAAATATTAAAAGAAAAATTTAATATTTCTCATACTACTTTGCAAATTGAAACAAAAAAATGTTGTGAAAAAAACATTGTAGGTTGATTTATAAGAGATTCTTATTTGTAGAGGCAAACTTGTATTTGTATACACAATAAAATAAAACTTGTAAAAATAAGATTTATAATAAATTAATGTTATTTATGTTAAAAATAAAATTCATTAAGAGATAATGATTATTAAGATATGATTTATTTATATATTTAAATGTATAAATTAGTATTTAGTAAAAAGGAATAAAATGTCATATTTAGAGATAATTTTTATAGGAATTGGTCTTTCTATGGATGCACTTGCCGTTTCTATTTTAAATGGTTATCTAATAAAATCTTTTAAGCATAGATATGCATTTAGAATTGCATTTTTTTTTGGTTTTTTTCAGGCAATTATGCCTCTATTTGGCTTTTTTTTAGGTAGTTCTTTATTTAAAAACTTTCAAAAATTTGACCATATAATAGCATTTTTAATTCTTCTATTTTTAGGACTAAAGATGATATATAATTCTAAAAGTTTTGAAAAAGAAGCTTGTGATATAGATAATAGAAAAGATTGCCTTGATTTTTCATATTTAATATTAATGTCATTTGCTACAAGTATTGATGCATTGGCTGTAGGTATTAGTTTTGCAATATTAAAATTATCAATATGGGCACCAATAATAATAATTGGTTTTATAACATTTATAATTTGCCTGATTGGAGTTTATGTAGGTAAAAAAATTGGCCATTTTTTTGAAAGTAAAATGGAAATATTGGGTGGGAGCATTTTGATTATTATTGGTTTAAAAATATTAATAGAACATTTAATTAAAAAAATATAAAAAAATAATTAAAAATGAAATGAATAAAAACAAAACAAAATAAAATATGAATAATAAGAAGTATTTAAAATGAGATTACAGAAATTTATTTCAAATAATTCAAACTTTTCAAGAAGAAAAGCTTATGATTTAATAAAAGCTGGAAAAGTTAAGGTAAATGGACAAATTACTATTGTTCCATATTATGATGTAAAAGAAAATGATATTGTATCAATAGATGAAATTATTTTAAAAAAAGAAAATAAAAAATATTATTATTCTTTTAATAAACCAAAAGGGGTAGTTTCTACTTTAAGAAGAGGAAAGGACCCTTTTTTAAATGGTAAAAAAATTGTGTATGATTTTTTTACTGAAAAAATGAAAAAGATTCATAATTTAAGATTAGCAGGACGACTTGATTTTTTGTCAGAAGGTTTAATGATTATTTCAAATGATGGTGAATTTATAAATATTTTAAGTCATCCATCTTTTAAAGTTGAAAAAGAGTATATTTTAATCTCTTTTAAGGAAATAAATAAAAAAATTATTGAAAATTTTGAAAAAGGAATTATAATTGATGGAATATTTTATAAAGCAAAAAAAATTGAATTAGTTGATATTTTTAGTATAAAAATTATACTTATAGAGGGGAAAAATAGAGAAATAAGAAATGTTGCTTCTTATTTTAATCAACCTATAAAAAGGTTGATTAGAACAAGGATAGCAAATATAAAATTGGAGGATTTAAAAGCAGGTTCATTTAAGGAAATAGATGAAAAAGAGATAATTTTCTTAAAAGAGTTATTAAAAAATAATTAAAAAATAGAATATGAAAAAAATAATAAAAAAACAAATAAAAAAATATATAAAATTTAAAATAAATATTTTATAGGTTAATATTTAAAATGGAAAATAATAAAAATGTTATTATTGCAATTGATGGACCTTCTGGAACTGGTAAATCTACTACCGCAAAAGAAATAGCAAAAAGAATAAATTTTAAATATCTTGATACAGGTGCCATGTATAGGGCTGTTACTTTATATTTTTTAGAAAATGATATCCAAATTCCTGAAGATGAAAATGTAAATGGAAATCTTGAAAAAATTCTTGAAAATATAAATATTGAATTTGATGGAGAAAATACTTTTTTGAATGGAAAAAATGTTTCGGAAAAGATAAGGAGATATGAAGTTAATTCAAATGTTTCAAAGATTGCTAAAATAAAGAAAATTAGAACTTTTTGTGGAGAATTACAGAAAAAAATAGGCTCTATAGGTAAATGGGTTGTTGAAGGAAGAGATATAGGAACAGCTATTTTTCCAGATGCAAAATATAAGTTTTTTTTAAATGCTTCAGATTATATTAGAGCACAGAGAAGATGGCTTCAAGATGGTAAAAAAGAAAATTTTGAAAAAGTTTTAAAAAATATAAAAGAGAGAGATAAAATTGATTCTTCAAGAGGAATGAATCCATTGAAAAAAGCTGAAGATGCTATTTTAATAGATACAACAGAAATGAACTTTGAAGAAGTTGTAGAAAAAATAATATCCTTTATTTCAAAAGAAGATATACTTTAAAAATAATAATAAATAATTCAAAATGCTAAAAATTATAAAGTTATAATTAAAAATAAAAAATAAGAATAAATAATATTTGAAATTAAAAATAAAAAATTTATAGTTTAAATATATGAAAGAAGATCAATACGATTTACTCAGAAAAAAACTAAATATCGATAGCCTTGATGATAAGACAAAAAAAAAATTGATGGAAGATTTTAAAAAGGCAGGGGGAAAAATAGATTATTCTATATTTGAGAAAAAATATGGAAAAGATAGTAGATTAGAATATCTTGATTTATTAAAAAAAACAACATCTAAAGCTTCTAAAGGATTGCCCTCTGATAAAGAAATATGGATAGGTGGTAAAGAGAAAAAAATACAAAAAGATAAAAAAAATAAATTAGATACATTAAAAGATAAAAATAAAATTAGTTCAACTAAAAATATTAATGAAAAAAAAGAAAAAGGTTCCTCTTTAAAAGAATATAATGATTTAAAAAAAATTAAAGAAAAGACTGAGTATATTAAAAAGAAAATAGATTTTGTAAATGAAAAAATAAAAAAGAAAAATAGTAAAGATTTAAATAGTAAAACAAATATTTCTCAAAAAATTGATGATATAAATTATAAAAGTGAACAATTAAAAACAACTTTAAATTTAATAGATTTACCCAAAAAATTTTCACCAAGTTTTGTTGATAAAATTCTTATTTCAATAAATGGTTTTACCTTGAATGTATCACAAATTAATCCTACTTTATTAAATCCATCTTTTTTAATATATTTTTTACCTTATTATATTAATATTATTTCAAATTTAGGTTATTTGGTAAAATCGTGCATCCAATCATCAAAAATTAAAGCAACTTTACTTTCAGATTCATATGATCCTCTAATAATTGATATGCTGTTTCATTTTAATCAACTTATAAATGAAGAATTTTTGAATTCATTTCAAGAGTATCTTCTTTCAACCCAATCATTGGTTTTAACAGATAATATAGCAAATTATTTTTTTGCTTACTATAGAAAATTATTTTTTATATATCAAAATGAAAAATTATGTTTAAACTCACTTCTTATTGCATATGATTTTTATACAAAAAGTTTCCAAACTTCATTAAAAAAAGAAGAAATAATAAATGGGATATATTTTATAACAAAAACAGCAATAAAAAAATTTACAATAATTTATTGTATTAATATAAACAAATATTTTTCGTTAAATAATCCTGATTTTATTCATATTATAAAATTAACAAATGAAGAAAAGTTAGGTTATTTTTATGAAAAGATCAAAGAAGAAGAGAAGAAATTAAAAGAAAAACTAAAAGAGTTTAGTGAAACAAAAAAGGAAATTGTAAAAGAAGATATAGAAAAAAAAGAGGAATTAAAAATACCTGAAGATGTAAAAAAAGGCTTTGTTATAATGGATCAGCTTCTTGAATATTTAAAAACCAATTGGGATAATTATGTCCATTTAGATGAAATAATACCATATCTTGCAAGAAATGATAAGCTTCTTCCAACTTATATATTTCTTAAAGAATTTATCGATGAATATTCAATTTTTCTTCTTGCAAAAGATATAAGATATAAGCTTGATTTTGTTGAACATAAGAAGATTGATATAAAAACTCAAATAAATGATGCAATAGATAAATTAAATATTGAAATCAAGGATTTTGAAACTTATATTGATCTATTGAGGAGAATTAAAGAAACTCCAGATTCAAATTCTTTATATAAAACAAGATTAATTTCACAAAAAAATATATTAAACAAAACTATTAGAAATAATATTCTAAATGCTATTCAGATTATTTTAAATCCAATAACAAAAGTTATTATTGATTATAAAGATAAAGAGTTCAGATTTGTTGATAATTATGATGATATTCTTTATATTGATGAAAAATTAACAGGTCATAAGAAAAATAATAATAAAAAAATTATATATATTTTTGTTCAATCATATTATTTTTTAAAGGCATTTGAGTTTAGACTTGATAAAACAGATCTTTCAGGTTCTGAATCAGAAGTGGAAAATTATTTTATTTAATTAATCTTTTAATGAATTATTTTTATAAATTCAAATTAAAAATTTCATAAAGTTCGAAATTATTTAAACTTAAATCATTTAAATTTATAGATAGGGAAATTTTACTTTCAAAAGGTTCTATTATATAAATAGAAAAATTTTTATCATCAATTTTTTCAATATTTATTTTAAAAATAAGATTTTTATATTTTAAAATTTTGTCATATTTTTTTTCTACTATATTATTTAATTGAAAATAATTTTTAAAAATATTTTTTTCTTTTTTTGAAAGATTAAAAAACTGGAGATTTGCTAAAATTGGTACATCAATATTTTTTAATGATAAATAATTAATTTTTAGGATTTCAAAAATTGCATTAAAATATTTATCATAATTTTTATGTTTATAATTTATATCTGCCTTAAAAAATAAGTAATTTAAATAAAGATCTTTTTCATAATTTTTATTGTAAGTTTGTAAAAATATATTTTCATAATAACTAAAAGTGTTTAAATCATTAAATTTATGTGCATACTCAAGATATAAAAAATATATAGTTCCTGTTTTATCATTGAAAAATTTCTTATATAAATTTTCAAGTTTTGATAAAATATTTTTATAAATATATTTATTCCAATCAAAAATTTCTAAAAGTCTTTTATAATAATTTATATAACTAAACTCAAAGTCATGTTTTTTTAATGATTTTATGTTGTAGTATCTTTTCATTAAAATATAGTATTTTTTGTTTAAAAATTCTTTTAATAAATTTAATTTTTTAAATAAATTATCAAAAAAATTTTCTTTATATAAAGCTTTTTCTATTTTAATTTTAAGTTTTTCATATTCAATTAAAAATTTATAATGATTTGAAAGGTGTTCATTTTTATTTAAATTATATCTATAAATCCAGTTTTCATTTTTAAATGATAATATTTTTAGTGCAAAATTATTAGCTTTATTGAAGTCACCTTTTAATTTATTTAAATCAAAAAGATTATAAAGAATAAGAGGAGCCTGAAGTTTTTCAAGGCCTGTGATAAAAAATGAATAAGCAAGATCAAATTTTAATGCTGAAGATAGCAGAGAACCTAAAGCCAGAAATGATTCGGGCATATCAGAATTTGTATATGATTTCATAAAAAGGGAAAAAGCCTCATCAAAATTATAAAAAGAATATTCTAGAATACCCCAGTTGTATAAAATTGTTCCATTATAATTGCCAGATAAAGATAAAACCTTCTGATAATATTTTTTACTTTTTTCATAATCTCCAATATTTGCATAAAGAACAGCAAGAGCAGAATCAAGATATGAATATCCTTTAAAAAAATCATAATATTCATCGATTTTTTGTTTTGCTAAATTATATTTTTCAATTTTTAATAAAACCCATATATAAGAATAAAAATTGTAGGGTTGATAAATATCTTTTTTAAATGATTTTTCAAACCATTTGATTGCATTTAAATCATCATTTAAGTAAGCAAAAGTGTCAGCTATCAAGGAAATGAGATATGGGGTTTTATCTCCTTTATTGTAAGCAAGTTTTAAATATTTCAATGCTAAAGGGTATAACTCTTCTTTATAAAAAATTTCTCCTAATTTTTTTGGTATAGCATATGATTTTTTATATTTTTTTATTCCATCAAAAAGTAACCTTAATCCTTCTGAAATATTTCCACCTGCAATATATTCATCTGCTTTGTTTAAAATTTCAAATTCTTCTATTGATAGATTATTAAGATTTTCAAAATCTTGAGCAAATATTTTTAAAGGAAAAAAGAGATAAAATGAAAAAATAAATAAAAAGAGTAAAAAAAAGTATTTTATATTCATATTTATCTTTTATAGATTAAAATATTTTATTCTAATTTCAAGATAATATTTATAACAGTTTAAAAATTAAAAAGATAGATAAGTTTTATATTTTTATTTTTAATATAGATTTTATTTTTTGAAAAATTAATAATTTTTATAATTATTTTCTTTATTATTTTCTTGACAAATATTTTTAATCTTTTTCTATTTTATTGAATTTGTAAAATTAATAAGAAAGGTTTTTTATGGATGAAAATAAAAAAGATAAAAAAATTAAAATAAGAATTAAAACGAAAAATTTAAATATAGAAGAAAATAAAATTTCTAAAGAAAATAAAGAAGATTCTGAAAATTTAAAAAATTATAAAACTTCACAAATAAAAAATAAAAAAGATAATATAGAAATAAATTTAGATGAACATTTAGTAAAAAAAGAAGTTAGAGAAAAAATAAAGATATCCCCTTTTGATGATAAAATTGAAAAAAAAGAATATCCTTTAGTTGAACCTTCTTATGAAGATATTATTGCAAATGAGTTAAATTTGAAAATCAGCCATGTTAGAAATACTATAAAATTATTACTTGACGATAATACTATCCCTTTTATTGCAAGATATAGAAAAGAAGCTACAGGTTCTCTTGATGAATTAATGATAAGAGAAATAGATAAAAGGTTTAAATATTTAAAATCTTTATATCAAAGAAAAAAAGAGGTTTTATCTTCTATACTATCACAAGGCAAGTTAAATAAAGAACTTGAAACTAAACTCCTTCAAGCTACTAAACTTTCAGAGGTTGAAGAGCTTTATTTACCATATAAACCAAAGAAAAAAACAAAGGGTTCTATAGCAAAAGAATTGGGCCTTGAACCTCTTGCAATCAAAATTAAAACAGAAAAAGATCCATACCCTTTTGCAAAAGATTTTATAAATGAAGAAAAAGGAATAAAAACATCAGAGGATGCTATTAAATTTGCTTCATATATAATAAATGAAGAATTTGCAAATCATTTTGAGGTTAGACAGTCACTAAAAAATATTATATTTAATGATGGAGAGTTTCATGTGAAAAAGAAAAATATTGATGAGATTGATGAATTTGATATGTATAAGGACTATAAAGAACCTGTAAAATCTATAAAAAATCATAGAATACTTGCAATTAATAGGGGTGAAAATAAAGAAAAACTTTCAGTAAAGATATTAATTAATGATGAAGATATTGCATTTGAAAATTGTTATAAAGTTTTTATTGAAAAAGAATCTTGTATTGACAATAAATACTTAAAAGAAGCTTGCCATGAAAGTTTTAAAAAATCATTATATCAATCAATAGAAAAAATAGTTAGAGATGAATTGACAGAAAAAGCTGAAAAAGATGCAATTGAAGTTTTTTCAAGAAATCTTGAAAATTTATTAATGATTCCACCATTAAAAAATAGAAATATATTAGCAATAGATCCTGGTATAAGAACAGGTTCGAAAATTGCAATTTTAAATTCTTATGGGGATTTTGTTGATAAATCCATTATCTATCAGGAGAATGAAAAAAGTTCTATAGATACATTAGAAGAGCTTGTTAAAAAATACAATATTGAACTTATTGCTATTGGTAATGGAACTGCATCAAGAGATGTTGAAGCTTTAGTTTCAAAAGCTATAACTGAGAGAAACTTATCATGTAAGTATTTAATTGTTGCAGAAACTGGTGCATCAGTTTATTCAGCATCAGATATTGCAAGAGAAGAGTTCCCAGATCTTGATGTAACAATTAGAGGAGCAATATCAATAGGAAGAAGAGTTTTGGATCCATTGTCAGAATTTGTTAAAATAGATCCTAAATCTTTAGGCGTTGGACAATATCAACATGATGTTAATCAAAGAAATTTGGCGTCAAAACTTGATGAAGTTGTTGAATCCTGCGTAAATAAAGTTGGTGTTTTGTTGAATACAGCCTCAAGTTCTTTATTAAAGTATGTTTCTGGTATTTCATACAACCTTGCAAAAGCAATTGTAGAATGGAGAAAAGTTAACGGGCCTTTTAAATCAAGAGAAGATCTTCTTAAGGTCCCAGGATTTGGATTAAAGACATTTGAACAGGCTGCTGGTTTTTTAAGAATTCCAGAATCAAAAAATTTTCTTGATAATTCATGGGTTCATCCAGAATCATACAATATAGCATATGAAATATTAAAACTCCAAAGAGAAGGAATAGAGTTAACAGAAGGAATAAAAAACGAACTTGCAAAAAAGTATAATAAAGGAATTGAAACTATAAATGATATTATAGAAGATTTAAAAAAACCAGGAAGAGATCCAAGAGAAGATATAGAACCACCTATTTTAAAAGAAAATATAACAAAGATAGAAGATCTACAAATTGGTATGAGGTTAAAAGGAACTATTAGAAATGTTACAAACTTTGGAGTATTTGTGGATATTGGGCTTAAAAATGATGCTCTTGTTCATATTTCAGAAATTTCAGATAAATTTGTTGATAATCCTCTTGAAAAAGTTCATGTTGGTCAGATTGTTGATGTTGAAGTTATATCTATTGATAAAGAAAGAGGAAGAGTTTCTTTAAGTATGAAGAATGTCTTAAGGAGTTCTGATAATAAAAATATTCATAAAGATAGATCTTTGAATGAATTTGATAAAAAATTAAAAGAGAAAAAAGATGATTTACAGAAAAATAAAAATGATTTTAAAAAAGATCTTTCTACAAAAGTAAAACTCAGTGATTTATTAAATAAAATAAATATTGATAAAAAATAAAAAAATTAAAGATTTATGTTAAAAAATGATTAAAAATATATTGTAAAAATGAATAATAAAAATTTAATTTAAAAATAATATAGAAAATTTAAGAGGCAAGAATATAGATTCATTAAAAAAATTGTGTGAGCAATATTTTTCTAAAAAAGAAGAGCTTGAACTTTTTTATTTGATAAAAAAATTAAAGAATGATAATGATTTTAAAAAATATTTTCCGAGTTTTATATATTTTCTTTCAGGGGGTGCTGCAAAGGGATTTACACATTTTGCTATATTAAAATCTCTTGAAATGTCTGACATTTTTCCGGAGATTTTAGTTGGAACTTCATCAGGAGCAATTGTTGGTGCTCTATATTCTTACTATCTTGATGCTGAAACATCTTTTTTACATTTATTAAAATTTATCAATTCTAAAAATTATATTAATTTTTCAAAAAAATATTTTCTATTATCAAATAACTCAAAATTTTCAAAAATATTTTCAACAATTAAAAAAGGTTTTTTATTTACAAAAGCTTTGATTAAAAGTTATTCGATAGATTTTGATGAGGTTTATAATTTATATAGTGAACTTTTTAGTAACATTAATTATAATAATTTAAAAATAAAATTTTATTCATCTGCAACTGATTTTATAAAAGGTAAAACAGCTTTGTTTGATTCAGGTAATCTTCCTTTGAATATATTAGCTTCATGTGCAATTCCAGGTCTTTTTCCTCAAATAAAAATTGATAATTCTTATTATGTTGATGGTTTTGTTGCAGGAGATATACCTATACCATATGTAAAGAAAAGATTAAATTTAAATGATAATGATTATTATATTATTGCTTCAGATCTTTCTTCTCCTTTAATTGTGAAGGATTTTGATAAAATAGATTCCTTTTTTGATATTATATTAAGAACTCTTGATATAGCAATTCAAAATAAAACTTATATAGATAGGTCTTATGCAGATTTTATTTTTAATCCTATACATGAAGATTATAATTGGGATGAATTTAATAATTATTATGATTTTTTAAAAGTTGGTTTTGAATCTTTCAAAAAATCTATCTATTTTTTTTATAAATCAATAATTATAAATATTGAAAATAAAATAAAAAATAGTAAAAATGTTTTTGAAAAATTTAATTTATTGAGAAAGATTAAAAAATATTATATATAAAAAATTTAAAAAAAATATATTAAAAATTAGCAATAAAAATTAATATTAAAAATTATAATTTATAATCAGGAGGAAATATGAGAATAGTTGAGTGTGTTCCTAATTTTTCAGAAGGAAGAAATAAAGAAATAATTAATAAAATAGCAGAAACTATTAAAAACACTTCTGGGGTTTCACTTTTAGATGTAGATGAAGGATATGATACTAATAGAACTGTATATACATTTGTTGGTGAACCTGAAAATGTATTAAATGCTGCTTTTAATGCTATAAAAGTTGCCTCTGAATTGATAGATATGAGTAAACACAAAGGAGCCCACCCAAGAATTGGTGCTTGTGATGTTTGTCCTTTTATACCTGTTTCTCAGGTTTCTATGGATGATTGTATAAAACTTGCAAGAACTCTTGGTAAAATGGTTGGAGATATTCTTGGTATTCCTGTTTATTTATATGAATATGCAGCAACAAAACCTGAAAGAAAAAATTTAGCAAATATAAGAGCTGGTGAATATGAAGGGTTACAGGAAAAATTAAAAGATATTGAATGGGTACCAGATTTTGGACCATCAATTTTTAATGAAAGGGTTAAAAGGACTGGAGCAGTTGTTATAGGAGCAAGAGATTTCCTAATTGCATATAATATTAATATAAATTCAAAAAATAAAAATTTGGCAAACTCAATTGCTAAAGAAATAAGAGAGATGGGGAAAACAATAAAGGATGAAAATGGTAATAAGGTAAATGTTCCTGGAAGATTAAAAGAATGTAAAGCAATAGGTTGGTATGTAGAGGATTATAAAAGAGCGCAAATTTCTATTAATTTAACAAATTACAATGTCACAAATATGCATGATGCATTTGAAGCTGCTAAAGAGGAAGCAGAAAAAATAGGTGTTAGAATAACTGGCTCTGAAATAGTTGGATTAGTCCCAAAAGAAGCAATTTTAAAGGCTGGATTATTTTATCTTGAAAAGCAGGGAGAATCAAGAGCTGTTTCTGAAAAAGAAATAATTGATATTGCTATATATTCTTTAGGATTAAATGAAGTTGCACCTTTTGATCCAGATAAAAAAATTATTGAGAATTTAATAGAAAAGAAAGATTTGCTTTCCAAATTGAGCATTGCAGACTTTACTGATGAACTTGGTTCAAGTTCACCAGCTCCAGGAGGTGGTTCTGTATCTGCACTTGCTGGTAGTATAGCTGCAAGTCTTGGAGCAATGGTTGGAAATCTTACATATAAAAAGAAAGATTACAAAGAGTATTGGGAAGAAGCAGAAAGATTAGCATATGAAGCTTTTAAGATTAAAAACAATCTTATCTCTTTAATAAATGAAGATACAAATGCTTTTAATAACCTTATGAGTGCTTATAGATTACCAGATAAAACTGAAGAGGAGAAGAAAATAAAAGAAGAAGCTATAAATGAAACAACAAAAAATGCAATATTGATACCATTAAAAGTTATGCAATATTGTAAGGAAATATCTCCTATTTTATTAAGATTATCAGAAATAGGAAATAAAAATGCGATTTCTGATGTTGCAGTTGGAATTTTATGTTTATTAACTGCATTAAAAGGAGCTTATTACAATGTTTTAATAAATTTTAAAAATTTTAATGATGAAACATTTAAGAAAGATATAAATGAAAGGGCAGAGTCTATTTTAAATGAGCTAATTCCAAAACTTGAAAATAAATTAAATGAGCTTGAGGATTATTTGAAAAAATAAGAATATTAAAATATAAAAAATATTAAAAAATAAATAATTATGTCAATAATTTTTATTACTGGTGGAATAAAATCAGGTAAAAGCAGTTTTGCTCTTAATATATTTAATAAAAATTATAATTCATATTCTTCTGATAATAGATTTTTCATTGCAACTATGATACAATTTGATGATGAAACAAAAAATAAAATAGAAAAACATAAATATGAAAGAGAAAATTTAAATTTAAAAAACTTAAAATTAATTGAAGAACCACTTTATATAGATAAGGTTATAGAAAATTTACCCGATTCTTCTATTGTTTTACTTGATTGCATAACTATATGGTTAAATAATTTTTTGTACTATTTTACTGAAAATATTGATATTAATGAATGTAATTTTGAAATTATAGAAAAAAAAGTTCTGGAAAAAGTAAAAAAAATTGAAAAGTTTATTAAAAAAGGTCTTTTTATTGTTGTTTCAAATGAAGTAAATCTTGGAAATGTACCTTTTGACAAATTAACAAGAAATTACAACTTAATTTTAGGAAATATAAATAAATATATTGCTTCTATTTCTGATGAGGTTTATTTTATGGTATCAGGGATTCCTTTAAAAATTAAATAAGAATTAAAAAATAATAAAGGAATATAAAGGTAGAAAAATATAAGTGATAAAAATTAACAATAAAAATATAAAGATTTCTTTGCCATCATATATTATTCCTGGAACATATTATGAAAATATACTTTTTATAAATGAAAAATTAGACTTTATTGATAATATAGAATTGCTTTTTTATTTTATTGATGATGAAACTTTTGAACTTTTTAAAAAAGAATTTGCCGGTGTAGTCTATTTCAATAATAGATTTGAGTATTCATTCCATCTTCCTGATGATATTATAAGTAATTTTAAAAATATAGAAAAGCTTTTAAATTTTGTTTATAATTTAAAAAAGAGTAATTTTATAATTCATTCTCCTGATCTTAAAAAAAATGGGTTTGAAAATAACTTAAATCATTTTTATGTTTTTTTTGAAAAGTATTTTAACTTAAAAGATAAATTTAATAGTTACAATTTTCTAATAGAAAACTTGGTTGAAAGAGATTTTTCTTTTATAAATAAAGATAGATTTAAAAATGAAAATATATGTTTTGATTTAGGACACATCTATAAAAGAAATGAGATTCCAGAAAATTTTATTTTAAAAAATAATATTAAAATAGAAAGAATTAAAGAGATACATTTTCATGGTTTATATAATGGAAAAGATCACTCAATTTTTGACTATATTTTTCTTAGAGATAATTTTGAAAATCTTAAAAGTTTTTTTAAGATTTTATTACAAAATATTGAAAATGATTTAATAATAAATATAGAAGTTTTTTCTTTAGAAGAATTTAATATTTTATATAGACTATTATTAAAATTACTTGATAAGTTAAATTTTTGACATTCTATTTATTTAATCTTTCTATTGATTTAATATTTTGTGCTATAATATCTATCTCTAATTTTTCTTGTTTGATTACATTTAAATAATCTGTCCTTGTAACAATACCAACAAGATAATTCTTTTCATCAATTCTATCAACAACAGGTAAATGACCTATATCATGCTGATAGAAAAGTGCTTCTATTTCCCTTAATGATGTATTTTTATTTATGGTTACCAATTTTTTAGACATATAAGCAGAAACAGGAGCATGCATTTCATTTGCTTTTCTTGCTTTCATAATGTCTTTCAATGTAAGAAATCCAACAAGGTTATTTTTTTCATTCACAACAGGAGCACCTGTGTGATTAATTTTTTCAAGAAATATTGAAGCTTCTTTCACAGTCCAGAAAGAATAAATTGTTTTTACTTCATTTGACATAATTTCAGATGCTATAAGTGGTTTTATATTTGTTTTATATACAATTTTCATTAATTTTTTTAAAAGGTCATTTCCTTTTGCTTTTTTTATGGTTGCACTTGCTGCATGTTTATGTCCAGAACCACCAAAATAATTCATTATATCTTTAACATTTAAGGAATATGCATTGCTTCTTGCTATTATTAATACTTCATTTTCATGTGTGAATTCGAAGAGACAAAACATAGAATCTGGAGCTTCTATTTCAAAAACTTTTTCAACAACAGCAGCAAGTCCACCTATTTGTTTCTCAAGCTTTAAAAGACTGAATATTATAAGTTGTCCTTTTATTTTTTTATATACGAGACTATTTAAAAGTTCATGCATTAAGGTTATTTGATAGTCCTCTTTTAATGTTTTTAAAAATATTTTTACAAGGTTCATGGATGGATTAAATCTCATAAGATAAGCTGCAACCTTAAAATCCAATTCACTTACATTTTCATTTGTAAAATTTCCAGTGTCAGCATATATACCTGCTAAAGCTATTGCAGCATCTTCAGATTGTATTTCTATACCTTTTTCTATGATATATTTACCAATAAGAGATGTATTAGAACCAACTTTTTCTTCAATTAATATAGCATTTTCAATATCAAATGTATCATTTGTATGATGATCATAAATTTCAATTTTACCATTTATCTTTTTAAAATTTGAAAAGTATTCTTTTAATCTTAAGGATGACCTTGTGTCAACAATAACAATATTATCTATTTCTTTGTCTTTCAAATCTTTTACAGAAATCATATTGAATTTATATTGATAGAGATTGTAAAGATTTCTTGCAACAGGGTGAATAAGATTACTTTTTACAAGAAAATAATCAGGATATAAGTATCTTGCAAGGATCATGGATCCAAGACAATCCATGTCCATATTTGTGTGTCCGATAATTATATTCATAAAAAAATTAATAATTTTTATTAAAGTAACTTCTTATAAAAATTTTAGTTTAAAAAATCTGTTTTTTCAAGTTTAAAAAGAAAATATGATAAAATAAAATTAAGATAATATTAAAAGTAAAAATAAAATTATAAAATTTCTTCTATATAGGAAACTAAGGTATGGTAAAGTATTTGATGTATTTCCTGAATCAGATAAGTTTCGTTAAAAGGTACAATTATATAATCATCTGAAAGATCTTTAACTTTACCACCATCTTTTCCAATAAAAGAAAAAGTAAAAATATCTATTTCTTTTGCCTTTTTTATTCCTTCTATTATGTTTTTAGAATTACCTGAAGTTGTAAAAGAGATTAAAATATCATTTTTGTTTCCAAGTGCTTCAATTTGTCTTGAAAAAATATGGGCATAATTGAAATCATTAGAACATGCAGTTATTATAGATGTATCAACATTTAAAGATATAGCCCTTAATGGTTGTCTAACTTTTTCAAATTTAACAACAAGTTCTGCTGCAAGATGCTGCGAGTCAGCTGCTGAGCCACCATTTCCACATATTAATATTTTTCCACCTTCAATTGATGTATTAACTATTTTTTTTGCTAAATTTTCTATTTGATTATCCCATTTTAAAAAATCAAATGAAAATAAAAAGTCATTTAATTTTTTTATATGAGTTTTTAATTTATTTTCCATAAAATTCCTTTTAATTGATTTATTATATTTTTCTAATTTTCATCAAAAAATTTTGAATCAATATCAATATCTTTAATATCAGGAAGTTCGTCAAGATTTGAGATTCCAAGTAATTTTAAAAAATTTTCAGTAGTGACATATAAGGATGGTTTTCCAGGTATATCTTTTTTACCTGAAACCTTTATAAGTTCTAATTCAAGCAATTTTTTTATTTGATATGATGAATCTGATCCTCTAAGTTGGTCTATTTCAATTTTTGTTATAGGTTGTTTATAAGCAATAAGAGATAAAACCTCTTTTTGGCTTTGAGTTAATTTATATTTGTCATAATTTCTGATTTTATGATAACTTAAAAATTCATCCTTTATTTCTGGATTAATTACAAAATAATAATTTAGTCCTTTATTATGAATTAAAATACCAGAGTTTCTTGCTAAATAATCTTTTTTTAGTTCAGAAATTATTTCAAGAGCAAATTCAAATGAAATATTAAAAGTTTTTGAAAGTTCTTCAAGATTTACAGGGGTAGATTTATATATAAGAGTTGCTTCAAAAAGTTTTTTTAATTTTTCTCTATCAATTTTATCAAAAAGCATAATTTTCCTTATTTTAAATATTTTAATTAATTTTTTAAAAATTTAATTTTAATAAACTATTATTTCAATTTTTATTTTGTTTTTGATATTTTTATTTCACCAAAAAGAGTGTTTTGATAAAGTTTTATTAACCCAGTTTTAACAAGTTCTAGTATTGCTAAAAAAATACATATATATTCAATTCTGTCAAAATATTCTGATTCGACTAATTCAATAAAAAATATTTCGTTTTTTTCTTCTATTTTGTTTTTTATAAAATTTAATTTATCTTCTACTGTAAATTTGTGTGATTTTACAACAAAAGTTTTTTCTTCTTTGTTAGTTTTTGAAAGAAAATAAGAAAAATTTTTTACTATATCAAGAATTGTTAAAGGTTTCCATTCCCCTTCATTGTTCAAATCAAAAAGTATATTTTTATTTCCATAAAAAGCTGGTATATCTTTAGTTTCAGGTTTAAACTGTTCTATAGCTTGGCAATATTTTTTATATTCAAGAAGTTTTTCAACAAGTTCTTTTCTAGGATCTTCAATTGATTCAAGAATTTCATCATTTTCTTCGTTTTTTACAGGCAACAATGATCTTGATTTTATATAAATTAACTCTGAAGCCATAAGTATGAATTCTGATGAAATTTCAATATTCAATTTATTTAAATAATCAATATAATCTAAAAATTGTTTTGTAATTAAAGAAATAGGAATGTCATAGATATTAATTTCTTGAGATTTTATAAGAAATAAAAGAAGATCAAGTGGTCCTGTAAATATAGGTAAGTTAATGTTATATTTTTTTTCATCAAAATTACTATTTAAATTTTTATTTAAAATAATATTTATTTCCATAAACTTTTTTTAAAAATATATTTAAGAGAAAATTAGTCAATAAATTAATAATTGATTTAAAATAATAGGTAAAAAATTGTTTTATTTTTAATAATTAAAGATTATTTCAAAAAAATTATTTATATTAATTTTAATTATTTCTTCAATTTTATCTTTGCTTAATTTTTCAAAATCTCCATTTTGGAATAAAAAATTATTAAAAAATTGTTTTCTCATAAATTCATATGATATAAATAAATTTTTATCATTATTATTTTCTTTATCGAATAATGGTTTTAATAAAGAAATTCCATTATTGTTTAATTGATAAAATGGAAATAGTTTTATACTTTTTAGTTTAAAATATTCTCCATTTTTTATAAAACTTATATAAAAAATAGGTATTGATTTTGTGAAAAAATAATTTTCATTTACATTATTTTTTGAATCCCAATTTAAATTTCGTGCCTGCCCTGAAAAAAAGTTTCCATTGGAAAATATGACAGGTCTCTCCTTATAAATCATAATAGGTTCGAGTATATGAGGATGATGTCCCCAAATAATATCAACTCCATTTTCAATGAATATTTTAGAAAGTTCAATCTGAAAATTAGAAGGATATATAGAATATTCATCACCCCAATGGATTCCTAAAACCGAAATATCGACATTTTTTTTAATTTCTTTTATTTTATCAATAAAAGATAGTAAAGTGTTATTTTCTTTAGACAAAATATTTTTATAATTTTTTATTTGAATATATAAAGGAATATAGTCTATTTCCTTTTTTGAAAATAATTTGCTTATTTTTTCAAATTCAGAATTATTATTTAGAAGAAGAGTTATTGATATAAAACCGATTTTTATGTTATTGATTTTATAAAAGCAATATTCAAAACCATTTTTAGAAATAAAGCCACTAAAATAAATATTATATTCTTCTTTCAATTTATTTAGTATTTTTATTGTTGAATAAAATCCATCATATCCCCAATCGAGTATATGATTATTTGAAATTGAAATATTTTTGAAATTATATTTTGCAAATGCTTCGGGTAATCTTTTTTCTTCAGAAAATATATATGGATAAAATTGTTTCATTTTATCTAATATAGGTGTTTCAAGATTATAGAAAAATGAAGAATTTTCAGACATAAAAGATGAAATATATGAAAAAAAGTTACTAAGAAAATATTCATAAGTGTATTTATCTGCAAATTTCCTTATAGAGTCGTGAGGAATTACATCTCCTATAAATAAAAAATCAATAAAAGTTTCATTTTGATTATTATTTGAAGATATAAAGACAAATAAAAATATTAGATAAAAAATAAAAATAAAAATTAAAAATAATTTTCTCTTATCTTTTGACATAATTTACTAACTTAAAAATTAAAATAATATTTTATTTTATAGTTATTATATATTTTCAAAAAATATTTTTAAAATAATAATTTTATATTTTTTTTATTCAAATTTTTTATAAAATTTTATTTTGATTTTAACAAATTTTGTATTATATTTTTTTTAATTAAAAAATAAAATATTTATAAGAGGAAAAAATGGAATTAATTAAAAATGGAGACAAAGTTTCATTACATTATGTAGGATATTTTAAAGATGGGACTATTTTTGATTCATCAAAAGAGAGAAATGAACCCTTTGAATTTGTTGTAGGTGCTGGTCAAGTAATACCTGGTTTTGAAACAAATATAATTGGTATGAAAGAAGGGGAAAAGAAAAAATTTGAGATTAATCATAAAGATGCTTATGGTGAATATAGAGATGATTTGAAATTTGCTATTGATAAAAATACTATTTCAGAAGATATTGATTATGAAATTGGAACTGTTTTGACATTACAAAATGAGCAGGATGAAACTCTTTATGTAACAGTTGTTGAAATTAATGATAACACTGTAACCCTTGATGCAAATCATCCCATGGCCGGTAAGGATCTTGTTTTTGAAGTAGAGATCTTAAAAGTAAACTGAAAAATTAAAATAAATTTGGTTAATTTTGTCATATTATACAAAATTTAATTTAAAAAAAGATAAGTTATACAATTTTTAATGTAAACATTAAATTCTTTGTTGTTGTTTTTTATTTTAAACTTATATTCCTTTTTACAATTTTGTGAGCAACTTTTGAAAAAATTATTTTTTACAAAACATCCACGCGAGAAAAACAATGGAATATTTTTATCATCTATGTAGTTATATTTTAAATTATTTATAAATTTATTTTCTATATATGGATAAGCAAATATTATCTTTTGGTATAATCTATTGTTCAAATTGTTTAAAAAACTAATTGAAAAAATATTTGTAATGTAAAGATAAAAATCAACAAAGAAAAATATTTTTTCGAATATATCTTTCTTTTCTTTTATAGAGTTTAGAAAATTTTGAAGAGGAATTATTTGTCCTATATTTGAAATTCCAAGGACAAATATTGTATCTTTTATCCTATTTTTTTTATCATTTCTTTCTTCTTGATTATTTTTTAATATAAATTTGATTGATTCAAAAATATAATTAAAATAATTTAATTCATCATCAAAAATTACGGGTAAAAGAGGAGCAAAAACAAAAATTTTATCCTTAATTTCAATTTTTGATAATTTTTTGTAAATAATTTCACAATAATTATTTTTTGATTTATCATCTTGAAAATTTAAATGAATAAAAGGTAATTTATTTTCAAAAAAATTTTCTTGTGGGTTTAAATTTTCTCTTTTTTTTATAAAATCAATAAATTCTTTATTAAATATGTAATCTTTTAAAGTTATTAAACTAGTATTAAAAATAATATAATTTTGAGTATCAAGTCCATTAATTATTTCAAATTTGTTATAATTTTTATCATTTATAATACTTTTGTATTCATTCAGTTTATTTTTAATAATTTCTTCTTTAAAATAATTTATAAATTTTTTTGTTAAATCTTTATAAAAAATTCTTCTTATTTTTTTTATAATAGCAAGAGAGATTTGTTCAATTAAATTCTCATTTATATTTATATTGATTTCAATTTTATCGGGTTCAAAAATTGATTTATGTTTTTGATAAAATATTTTATCTATTTTTTCTTTTAATTTTTCAAATGAATTTTCATCTTTATTTATTTCATTTTTATTTATATCTTTTTCTTTTTTTATATTTTTTGCTGTATTTAACTTGTCTTCTTTGTTTATTTGTTCTTTTATTAATTTTTCTCTATAAAAAAATTTAAAGTATAAATCTTTATAATATTTTGTTTTTATTTTGATATCAATTTCGAAATTTATAAAATTAAAATTTGATTTGTCATTGTTCGAATTATTAATATTTATAAACAGCTCTATTTTTATATTTTCAGTTTCTTTAAATGATGAAGGGGTTACTTTTTTTAAGTCTAAAAATCTTGAACTTAAGTGATATACTTTGCAATTCGATGACAAGTGAAAATTTTTAAGTTTTTGGGAATATATAAAAATATTTTCATTTCCATTTGTGAATTTTATCTCTTTGCCATTTTCAGAAAATATTTTTTCAATAGAAAAAATTAAATAATCCTTTTCATTGCTATTATAAAAAATAAGTATACCATCATTTACAGAAATAGGGTATTTTGTATATATTAAAAATCTATCTTTATATATTTTTTTTATATTTCCTAGATAGAACCCTTTATGATAAGGGAACTGATTACTTATTAATCCTTTCCCACTTTTTTCTTGAAGATATGGGGTTCCATAATTTCTAAGAAAAGTAAGATACACATTTCTTTTCAATGTTTCAATTTTTTCATTATCATTTATATTATTCAAATTGCATAATTGTTTTTCATTTGTTGAATTATTTTTTTCAATATATGCCAGTTTAATTAATTCTTTATAATATTTTGCAAGATAAAAACTATATTCTGGAGATTTCATCCTCCCTTCTATCTTAAAGGAATCTATCCCAATATTTATTAAATCTTCTATTTTTCTATCATAAAAAAGATCAATAGAAGAAAAAGGAAAAAATTTTATAGAATATTTTTTATTTTTAGTGCTATTTGTATCGATATTATTGTTGATATTATTATTAAAATTATTTGAACTAATAGGATTATTATAATCTGAATTAAGAGAATTGCTATAAATATAAAAATTATTAACTTTATCTAATAAGATTTCATCTATTAAAAAATCATTTCTGCAAATTTGACTGCATTCTCCTCTATTTGCTGATCTATTTGTTAAAACACCTGATGCTAAACACAATCCAGAAAAAGAATAGCATAGAGCACCATGTATAAATGTTTCAAATTCAAGACTTTTTTTAAATTCATTATTATCAAAATTAGTTTTTAAATTATTTTTTACTTTATTATTTAAGTTGTTTTTTAAATCTTCATTTAAATTGTCTTTTAAAATATTTTTTAAATTTTTATTAAATTTTTCTATCAATAATTTTATATTATTTTTTGTTAGTTCTCTTGGAAGAATAATTCTTTCTATCCCTTGATTTTTTAAATATAATGTGCCATATGAATTATTGCATGCAGTTTGAGTTGAAGCATGTAAAGGAAATGAAAAATTAAAATATTTTAAAATTTCTATTAATGAAAGATCCTGAAAAATTATAGCATCTATATTTAAAAAAGATAAATAAAACAAAAAGAAAAGTAAGTTTTCAATTTGAGAGTCAAGTATTAGAGTATTAATTGTAATATATATTTTAAAATTCTTTTGATTTGCAATTTTTAATATTTTCTTTAATTCATAAAATGATAAATTTTTTGCACTTTTTCTTGCAGAAAATAGATTAAGTCCAAGATAAATAGCATCTGCCCCACCTTCAATAGCTTGATATGCAGATTCAAAAGAACCAGCAGGAAGTAAAAGTTCAATTTTTTTTTTCATATTTGATTTTTTGATAAATATTTTAACTATTCAAAGATATTTTTTTTCTTTTCTTTAAAAATTGTTGAAAAGGTTTCAGCCATTTCTATCTCTTTTTCGGATAATTTTAAATCATTAAAAATATTTGATCTTTTTAATAGTTTAATTTTTGAATTATTTTCAAAATCATTATCAATTAAATCTATTATCTGTTTTATAAAATTAGCAATAATTTCTTTGTTTTTTTCAGATTTACTGTTTGGATTGTTTAAATTTTCTTTTATATTATTCAATGAGATAACAAATAAACTTAAAGTTAAATCAAGAAGATCAGAAAGTTCAAAAGAGTTTAAAAATTCAAGTTTTATACTTTTTGCTTTTCTTTCAAATGTTATAGTTTTTTTCTTAGTTTTTTTCTTTTTTATCATATTTTCCTCAAAAAGAATATAAATAAAAAAATATTTTTTGTCAATATTGACATTAATAAAACTATATATTAAAGTAATTTTAGGAGAAATAATTAAAATAAAAAGGGGAGATCATATTATATGAAAAAAACTACTACTGTTGAAATTTCAAATATATTAGTAACAGAATTAGAAGAAATGATTAATGAAGGGTATTATAGTTCATTAGAAGAAGCTGTAAATGATGCCTGTGACAGAATGATTAAAGAATACAAGTTATCTAAATTAAAGGATAAAGAAAACAAATTAAAAGAAGTAAGATAAATTAAAAGAATTCTTTTAAAATGTAAATTATATAAAATAATTTACAATAATTCCGAAAATTTAATAAATTAATTTTTACATAACTTAGATTTTCTTTTTTTATAAAAGATTTATATTTTTTAATTTTAAATGGAGGTTTGTATTTATGAAAAATAATAGTAATAATTTTCATTTTAATAATTTTAAACTTTCACTTTTATTATATTTTTTTCTATTGTTCTTTTTATCGTTTTCTTTTTATCAAATAATTTATGCTGAAGTATTTGAATATGATACAAATAAAGATGGTAAAACAGATAGATGGGTTTATGTACAAAATGGTGTTGTAATAAAAATTGAGATTGATGTAAATTATGATGGGAAAATAGATACTATTTTCAATTATGCAAATACGGATAAAGGGCCTATTTTAATTAGTGCATTTTATGATACAGATTATGATGGTGTTTTTGATACCTTTATGTATTATGAAAATGGTAAACTTATAAGAGAGGAATTAGATACAAATAATGATAATAAAATTGATATATGGATTTATATATCTGATGGATATATTTATAAAATCGAAAAAGATACAAATTACGATGGAAAGATAGATGAAGTAATCAACTATTAAGCATTGATTTACCTTTTTAGATAAAATTTATAAAAAATGGAAAAGAAATTGAATTTTAAAGAAAAATATAATTTTTATAAAGATAAAATTTTAAAAGAAATAGAAATTGAAAAAGATAGAATAAATAATTTTGAAATTGATAATGATTTTAAAAATGCTATTTTATATTTTTTAAATAACCCTGGAAAACTTTTAAGAAGTGTTATTTTATTAAGGTCAGCTGAAATTTATAAAATACCTGATTTTATCTGTTTAAACTTTGCTGTTGCTCTTGAGTTTTTTCAAATATTTACTCTTATTCATGATGACCTTCCACAACTTGATAATGATAATGAAAGAAGAGGGATTCCTACATTACACACAAAATACAATGAAGCAACAGCGATTTTAACAGGAGATGCTCTTTCAATTTATACTTTTAATGTATTTTTGAGATTTATTGAATTACTTTATCCAGAAAAATTGAAATTTAAAAATAAATTTCTTCATCTATTAAATATTGATACAGATTTTAAGTCCAAATTTAATTCTAATGATATTGCTACTTTTAGTTCCAATTTTAAATTTAATAATATTTTTAGTTTAAATAGTATTTTTAATATTTTCTCAAAATTTAAAAAATTAAAATACAAAAAATATTATTTAGGAATATTGTATTTTATCTATATATTTTCTGATTTTTTAGGAATATATCTTATAGATGGCCAATATAAGGATATAAACTACAAAAATAGAAAAATTTCCGAAGATGAAATTCTTGATATATATGGTAAAAAAACAGGATTATTTTTTGCATTATCATTTAGTTTTGGTTCTATTTTAAGAATGAAAAATTTTGAGAGAGTTTTCAATTATGGAATGAAATTTGGAGTATTATTTCAATTATATGATGACTTAATAGAGTATGGAGAAAATAAAAGTAAAAAAGATGAGCTTTCTTATATAAATATTCTTGGTTATGAAAAAGCAAAAGAAAAATATTTCTCTCTTTACTCTGATATTTTAAATTTTTTTTCAAATTATGATATTTTTTATAAAGAGCTTATAAAGAATAATTTTGAATTTAAAAATATAACTTGAAAAAATTTTAAAATATGTTTTAATTTTTTCACCTCAAAAAATAATCTATTTAAATTTAATTATAAATTTTAAGTGTAAGATGGAGGTTTAATGTATAAAGAAGAATTTTTCCCTTTAAAAGAAATTATTGATTTTAATGGTAATAGATATGAGCTTGCTCATGCTTGTTTTAAAAGAGCTTATTCTATTGTTCTTGAACATAGAGACAGTAAAAATTATAATGAAGAACAGGAAGATTGTGTATATGTTCCGACACCAGAATATCTTGAAAATAAAATAAAACAGAAAAAAGTTAAAATTACAGAACTTGCTCTTTATGAAGTATTAAAAGGTAAAATAAATTATCGTTTAGATAAAGGTGAATAAAAAATTTATCTTTATTGTTGGTCCTACAGCATCAGGAAAAACTTTTATTTCTGAAATAATTTCCCAAAAATTAAATTTACCCATTGTTTCAGTTGATTCTATGCAGATCTATAAAGAAATGGATATAGGAACAGCAAAACCAGATTTTTATTCAATTAAAAAATTTAATTATTTTGGTATAGACCTTGTTTATCCTTCTTCATGGTTTTCTGCAGGAGATTACTATTATTATATAAAAGATTTATTAGAGGATAAATTAAAAGAAGGAGCACTTTTTGCTGGGGGTAGTGGTCTTTATTATGATGCTATAATGAAAGGTATTTCTAAAGTTCCACCAAAAAGTGATGCTATAAGAAATGAACTTAAAGATAAAGCTAATAAATTAGGTTTAGAAGAATTGTTTAATGATCTTCAAAAAGTAGATTTTGACTATGCAAAAAAAATAAGCAAGAGTGATGAAAAAAGAATTTTAAGAGCTTTAGAAGTCTATTATTTAACAGGTAAAAAATTTTCATCATTTCATGATAATGACTACTTTAAAAAAAAATCATTAAACTCTCTTTTTAATGAAGAAGAAATAATTGTTTATGGAATAAAAGTTGATAGAGATTCAAATGATTTGAGTATAAAAAAAAGGCTTGATTTGATGTTTGATAAAGGATTCTTAGATGAAGCTATAAATATTTTTTTTAAATATCCTGATAAAAATAAACCTGCTTTTAAAAGTATCGGATATTTTCATATCTTCTCAGTAATTTATTTTTTAATTTTTGCTGAAATTTTTCTTTTTATTTTGAAGGATTCTAATTTAATTAATTCTATAAATTATTTAATAAATTCTATTAATTTTTTGTTTAATAGTAATTTTAAAAATCTTTCAAATAATATTAAAAAAATCTATGATAGATTGTTACTTATTCTAAAAAACTTTGATTTTATATTAAAAAATAATTCTGAAGATGAATTAATTCAAAATTTTATTGATCAATTTGATTTTTTTTATTGTGATACATATTCAACAGATTTTATTTATTTTTTTTATGAAATTGGGAATAAAATATTTAAACTAGAAAATAATAAAATTAATTTAAATTTTAGTTTTGGTGATTTTAGTTTCAAAAGAGATTTTGAATTTGAGACAGAAAAATTTTCAAAAAAAATAAAAGAGATAATTCAAAAAAATGATTTTTTTTGGGGAACTATTAAAAGAAGAATTGTTTTTGATACTATTGCATTTTCAAAAAGACAATTAAAATGGTTTTTTAAAGATAAAGAGATTATATGGCTTGACAAAAATGATATTTTATCAAAATTTGGATTAAGTTTGATTTAAATTGAATTATTAAATCTTTATTTTTTTATTTTTTTCTATATATTTATTTATATAAATGTCAGGTAAAATTAATGGCAATAAGATTTAAAACAATAGATGAACTTACTAGTTTTTTAAGTAATTATGATTATAAAAAAATTAAGAATTTAAGTCTTGAGGAATTGGATTTACTTTCAAAAAACTTAAGAGATTATATTATTAATATTGTTTCAAGAAATGGAGGACATCTTTCTTCAAATCTAGGGGTTGTTGAACTGATAATATCATTGTTTTATGTATTTGATCCATATATTGATAAAATAGTATTTGATGTTTCTCATCAATCTTATGTTTTTAAAATTTTAACAAATAGATTAAAAAGTTTTAATAGTTTAAGAAAAAAAAATGGTATTACTGGTTTTTCTGAACCAACAGAAAATTCAGCTGATCTTTTTAAATTAGGTCATACAGGAACAGCTATTGCACTTGCATATGGATATTCTTTTTATAAAAAATTTTACAATAACAAGTTTGGAAATAATGAAATTATATTTAATGAAAATCAAAATAATATTGAAAAAGAATTCAACATAAAAGGCGAAGCAATTGCAATTATTGGAGATGGGTCTTTAACAAATGGGGAAATTCTTGAAACTTTGAGTTTTATTGGAAATAATAGAAATGGTAAATTAATCATTATACTAAATGATAATGGAATGTGTATATCAAAAACAGAATCAGCAATTTCAAAATATATTTCTAAGTTAAGTGCAAGACTAAATTTAAGAGAAATTTTAAGAAAAAGTTATCAAAATAAAAAAATTAGGGGAAAATTATATAAAATTTTATTAAAATTTATACTTGCTGTTAAAGGTTTTTTTATACAGGAAAATCTCCTTGAAGATTTTGGATTTCAATATGTAGGTCCAATTGATGGGCATAATTTGAGAGAATTGATAAATTACTTAAAACTTATTAAGGAAATGGATTCATCAGTCATTTTACATTTAAAAACAACAAAAGGAAAAGGATTTTATCTTTCAGAGATAAACCCTGAATTATTTCATTCCTCTCCAAAATTTTCAATAAATGATTTTTTAGAATGTTTTAAAAATGAAAAAGAAGATTTTGAAAAGTTAGAATCAAAAAATTTAAAAAAAGAGGAATATTTTTATTTACAAGATTTTACTACTTATTTAAAAAATAGAACCAAAAAAGATCTTTTAATAGAAAAAAAAGCTATAGATCTTATTTCTAGAGTTTTTAATAAAAATGAGTTAAAAATTTTTACAGATTATTTTGAGAGATTAGTTTTATTTTCTGGTTTTATAAATAAAAATATAATTTCTTTAACAGCTGCAATGTCTGTTGGAACAGGATTATATTCATTTTCAAAAATTTTTAATGATAGATTTATAGATGTTGGAATAGCTGAACCTACTCAAGTTACAATTTCAGCTTCACTTTCAAAATTTGGTTTTTTACCAATTGTATGCATCTACTCAACTTTTGCTCAAAGAGTTCTTGATCAGATATATCATGATGTAGTGTTAAATGGATTAAATGTTATTTTTTGTTTTGATAGATATGGTGCGGTAGGTGATGATGGACCAACGCACCATGGCTTTTATACTTTTAATTTTGCTTCTTCTATTCCAGATATTTATATATATATGCCTATTGGTTTTGAGGATTTTACATATTATTTTTTAAAAAGTTTTAATATAAAAAAACCAAAAATAATTTTTTATCCCAAGGACAAAATCTTTTCAATTATAAAAGATAAAATAATGTTAGATTATGATTATGAAGACAAAGAAAATGAAAAAAAAGAAATCTCTTCATTTGTAAAGAAAATTAAAAGTATGGATTTAAAAAAAATTAATTCAAAAGAAGATATTAATGATTATAAAAATTATATATATAATCTTTTTAATAATAATATAGAAAATGAAAAAGAAATTTTTATAAAAAAATTTGAAACAATTTATGTTTTAAATAATATTTTTTATCCTTATTTATTTCTTGGAAGATATTTGAAATTAAATGATAAAATTTATTTTGTTGACAATTATTTTGATATAGATTATAAACAAGAGGACTCTTATATAAAAAAAATAGCTATAGTTTTTACAGGTTCATTTTTTAATGAGATTGTTGTTAATCTCGAAAAGCTTTTTTTAAAAATTACAGGGACAAATGTTGAAAAATTAAAGGATAAAAATTTTGAGAGTCTATCCCCATCATTTATTATTGATATTTTCGGACTTACTCAACTAAAACCATTTCCTGAGGATAAAACATCTATTGTTATTGAAAAATATGATTTTATTTTTATAATAGAAGAAATAATAGAACCTGGTTATATTTTTGTCAATTTTTTAAAAATATATGATAATTTTTATAAAAATAAAATTGAAAATTCTATTCAAGAAAGCATTGATGAAACTTTTATAAAGTTTAAAAAATCAAATTTTTATAGTTATTGTATAAAAAATAAAATAATTTATCAAGCAACAAGAAAGGAACAATTGGAAGATTTTGGGATAGATTTTAAAAAGATAAAGGAAGATATATATGAAATTTTATGATTTTTCTCCTGTTGATTTTATTGATGTTAGAAGTGAGTTTGATATTATAAAAGTTTCAAAATTAGCATATGGTATAATGGGAGAAAAAAATATTTTTATTAGATTTTATATTAAAGATTTAGAGCACAGAGAAGCAAATATATTAAAACAGGAAGCTTTATCAAATGGTCTTGAACTTGCTATTTCTTATAAAACCTATACCATGGAAAATAAAGAAAAATATACAGATGCAATTTTATCAGGAGATCTTTATCATTTAAAAAAACTATTAAATAAAATGGAGCTTCAACCATTTAGATTAAAAGAATTAGCTTTTAAAATAAAAGAGTATATTGAGTTTCAATATAATAATGAATCTAATCCATTAATAAAAATAGGAAATAAAGATTTTTATTGGAAAAAAAATTGTTATATAATGGGGATATTAAATGCTACACCAGATTCTTTCTATGCAAATTCAAGGGTTGATTTGTCAAATGTATTATCAAAAGCTAAAGAGATGTCAGATGGAGGTGTTGATATTTTTGATGTTGGAGGGGAATCAACAAGACCAGGTTCAGATCCAGTTCCAGTAGAGGAGGAACTTGAAAGAGTAATACCAATTATTAGACTTTTAAAAAATAATTTTGATATACCTGTATCAATAGATACAACTAAAGCAGAAGTAGCAGAAGAAGCTTTTAAACAAGGAGCTGATATTTTAAATGATATTTCAGCATGTAGGTTTGATCCAAACATGGTTAAAATTTTGAAAAAATATAATAAACCAATATGTATAATGCATATTAAAGGTAAACCAAAAGATATGCAAAAAAATCCTTCCTATATAAATTTAATTGATGAAATTTATGATTATTTTGAAGAGAGGATAAATTTTTTAATAGATAATGGTATTGATAGAAATAATATTATTATTGACCCTGGAATTGGTTTTGGTAAAACAAAAGAACACAATTATCTCTTAACAAAATATTTAAAAGCTTTTAAAACTTTTAAATTACCTATTTTATATGGTGGTTCGAGAAAATCTTTTATAGGAATGACGTTAAAAAGAGAACCAGAAAAAAGATTACCAGCTTCACTTTCAGTTCATTTACAGGCATACTATAATGGAGCTTCATTTTTGAGAGTTCATGATGTACAAGAGCAAAAAGATGCAATTCTTATGATTCATTATATTAACAATCAAAATAGAGTTTTAGAGTAATTAATTGAGAAATTAAAAAATTTTTAAAAAAGTAAAAAGATTCAAATTCAAAATTGGAATAAATTAATGATATATCTTTATAATTTAAAAAATTTCTTTTTTAATTATTTTATTCCCTTTTTAGATATTATTATTGTTTCATTTTCCTTGTTTTATATATATTTATTTATTGAAAAAACAAAAGCTTCAAGTTTAGCTAAAGGTTTATCTATTGTTATTTTAATTTTTATTTTAATGAAAGTTTTAAATTTTCCAATAATATCCTGGGTTTTTGATAAAATAATTGCAAACTTATTACTTATTTTGATTGTTCTATTTTCACCAGAATTAAGATCATTGTTAATAAATTTAGGTAAAAAATCTTTATTTAAAGCAATACCTAAAGAGCAAAGGGAGAATATAAATATTTTTGTAAATTCTGTTAAAAAACTTTCAGAAAAAAATCTTGGAGCTTTAATTGTAATTCAAAGAAAAAATGATTTAAAACAGATTGTTTCAAATTATGTAACTATTGATGCTGCAATTTCGGAAGATATGTTTTATTTTATATTTGATAAAAAATCTATATTGCATGATGGTGCTTGTATTGTTAAAGATAATAGAATTATTTGTGCATCAGCTATTTTGCCATTAACTGAAAAAACGATGCCTGATTTAAAACTTGGAACAAGGCATAGAGCTGCTGTAGGTATAACTGAAGAATCAGATGCTATTGCAATAGTTATTTCTGAACAAACAGGTAAAATAAGTTTATGTGAAAGTGGTCAAATTTATATAGGTGTTTCATTAGAAGAATTGAAAAAAAATCTTATGGAACTTTTATATATCAAGGAGGATTATTCTATTAATGATATTTTTAATATAGAAAATATTTTTAATAATAGTCAAAATTTTAATGATAATAATAATGAAAATTTTAAAAGAAAAAATTGACAAAGTATCATAAAAAATTAAAAGTAAAAAAATAAAAGTTAAAAAATTAAGAAGAAATATAAATAAGTAAAATAAAATAAAGTAAAAACAAAAAAATTATAAATAAAAACAATTTAAAAATAAAATGAATAAGAAAAGTGTAAAATTATTTAATAAAATTTTTCTTGATTTAAAAAATAACTACAAAATTTTTATAGTCTGTTTTTTTATTTCTCTTTTTTTATTTTATTTTATTAATAGCTTAAAATATGATTACCATATAGTTTTTTCTGATTTAAATTATATTAATTTAAATAATAAATATATAGTAGAGGAAACTGATAAAAAAATTAAAATTTATTATAGAGGGAAAAAAGACGATTTGAACTATTTAAATTTTTATCAAATGAAACCATATGTGGATTTGTCAAAGATTAAAGAGGGTGAAAATCTTTTAAAAATAAATTTTCCTTATTCATATTTACCAGATGGGGTAAAAATAGTCCGTATTGAACCTGAATATATAAAAATATTTGCAGATTTAAGAATTATTAAAGAGTTAAAAGTTAACTTTAATATTCTTAATAATCCACAAGAAGGCTATATTATTTCTGATATAATACTAAATTCAAATTATGTTAAAGTAGAAGGTCCAAAAAGTATACTTAGTAATCTTAGTACTCTTGAGTGTAATGATATAGATATCGCAGGGATTGAATCTTCTCAAATATTTAAACTTGAACCTAAAAATAGAAACTTGAAAATTATTTTTCCAGAATCTTTATATGTTCAAATTGAGATTAAAAAACAATATGAGTTTTTTTCATTTGAAAATATTTTTGTTGAGTTGTTAAACAAAAAGGATCAGTTTGAATATATTGTATATCCTGATTCGATAAAAGTAACTATTCTTGTACCATTGAATTTAAAAAATGAATTTAAAATTCCTAGAATTAAAATTGATTTATCTTTTTTTTATGAAGAAGGAGAATATTTTATAATTCCTTTTTTAGATATAAATGAAAATTATGAAATTATAGATATATCACCTGAAAAAGTTTTATTAAAAATAATAAAAACAAATAAAAGATAACAAAAATTTAAATCAGGAGATATGGATGGAAAAGATTAAAAATTTTGAAAATGATATTTTACTTGGAGTTAATATTGATCATATAGCTACTTTAAGGAATGCAAGAGGTGAAAATTTTCCATCTCCTCTTTTAGCAGCTCAAATAGCATTAGAATCTGGGGCTCATTCCATAGTATGTCACTTGAGAGAGGATAGGAGACACATAAAAGATGATGATATTTTTAATATAAAAAAGAATATTAATTGCCCATTAAATATGGAGATGGCTTTAAGGGATGATGTAATTAAGATATCTTTTGATTTAAAACCATATAAAGTTACAATAGTACCAGAAAATAGAGAGGAAATTACAACAGAAGGTGGTCTTGATGTAAATAAGTCTTTTTCAATATTAAAAGACCTCACAAAAGAATATAAAAAAAATTGTATAGAAGTATTTCTTTTTATTGAGCCATCAAAAAAAGATGTTGAACTTTCTGCAAAATTAGAAGTAACTGGAATTGAGTTTCATACAGGTAGATATTCAAATCTTTATGGGAAAGAACAGATAGATGAATTTATTAAAATAAAAGAAATGTCAAAAATTGCATATGAATCAGGATTAAAAGTTGCAGCTGGTCATGGTTTAAATTATCAAAATGTATTAAAAATTGCATCAATTCCAGAAATATTTGAATTAAATATTGGTTTTTCAATAATTTCTAATGCAATTTTTAATGGGTTAAAAAATGCAGTAAAAGATATGCTCGTTCTAATGAGGATCGGGAAAAATTTAAGTTTAAAAGATTTATGATGTTATTGACATTTTTTTAAATTTATAATACAATTAATTTGTGTGAAAAAAAATTAATTTTTATAATTTTGAATAATTGGTAAAAAAAATTAAAAGAGATTAATATGCAAACTTTTTTTTCAATTTTCAATCAAGATCTTTTTGCAGCAATGATAAGATTAGCAACTCCAATAATACTTGCTTCTGTAGGCGCTGTTATTTGTGAAAGGGCTGGAATTGTTAATATAGCCATGGAAGGTATAATGATTATTGGAGCTTTTTTTGCTTCTTATTTAGCTTTTATTACAGGTAATCCATGGATTGGGATGATTTTTGGCATTATTGCAGGGGGGCTTTTTTCATTGCTTCATGCTTTTTTTACAATAACTCTTCATCTTGATCATGTTGTTTCTGGAGCTGTTTTAAATATTTTATCTTTTGGTCTTGCAAGATATTTTCTTGTTTTAACTTTTGGCCATCCAGGGCAATCTGATCCTATAAAATACTCACTAGGTCAGATAAAAATTCATATTCCCTTATTATCAAATATTCCTTTTTTTGGAAAAGTTTTTTTTGATCATACTCCAATAATTTTTTTTACATTTATAATAGTTTTTGTTTTATGGTTTCTTTTATATAAGACAAAATTAGGTTTGCATATTAGGGCTGCTGGAGAACATGCTTTAGCTTTAGAAACATTAGGTGTTTCTGTTATAAAAATAAAATATATAGCTGTAATAATATCAGGTTTAACTGCTGGTCTTGCTGGAGCTTATCTTTCCATTGAAAATTCAACTGTTTTTAGTGAAGGAATGACTAGTGGTAGAGGATTTATTGCCTTAGCTGCTATGATTTCTGGGGGATGGAATCCATTAGGTGCAACTTTGGCATCACTTTTTTTTGGTCTTGCTGAAGCATTGCAATATAAAGTTCAAGCTGAACAAATTTTTCTTATTCCTAAAGAATTTTTCCTTATCTTCCCATATGTTGCAACAGTTATAGTAGTTGCAGGACTTGTTAGAAAATCAAGACCTCCAAAAGAGGATGGTAAAGATTTTATTATAGAAAAAGAAGAAGAGTAAATTAATAATAATTTTAAAATTTGATGAAAAATGAAGTAAAGAAAAAAAAATAAAATAGAACTAAAAAAAAATTAAAAAATAAGAAAAATTTAGGAGGAAAAAATGAAAAACAAAAAACTTTTATTTGTACTTTTAGCAGTTTTTGTTATTTTGTCTCTTTTTGTTGTATCTTGTAAAAAAGGTTCCAAAGCTTCTGAAGCAAAAGAAATTAAAGTTGCTATGGCAACTGACGTTGGTGGACTTGGTGATAAGTCTTTTAATGATGGAAGTTATGCAGGTTTACAGAAAGCTGCTAATGAATTTGGTGTAAGTATTTCTGTTGTTGAATCAAAAGAACAAACAGATTATATACCAAATTTAACAGGATTAGCAGAAGATGGTAATAAAGTAGTTTTTGCAGTTGGATTTTTAATGGCTGATGCATTAATTGAAGCTGCAAATAAAAATCCAAATACATATTTTGCAGGTGTTGATATTTTTGTTAATCCAAACACTGCACCAAAAAATGCTATTGGTATATTATTTAAAGAACAGGAATCTGGATTTTTAGCAGGAGTTCTAGCAGGATTATTAACTAAAAAATATTCAAATATTAGTCCGAAATTAAATAATAAAAATGTGGTAGGTATGGTTTTAGGAATGGATATTCCTCCTGTTGAAAGATTCCAAGCTGGATTCTATGCAGGAGTTAAATATGTAAATCCTGATTGTGAAGTTATTTCTATTGTAACAGGTTCATTTAATGATCAAGCAAAAGGAAAAGAAGCTGCTTTAACTTTAATAAATAAAGGTGCTGATATTATTTTCCAGATAGCAGGAGCAACTGGTATAGGAGTTATAAATGCTTGTAAAGAAAAAGGAGTTCTTGCTATAGGAGTTGATGTTGATCAAAATAATTTAGCACCAGATACAGTTATAACTTCAGCTGTAAAAGGTATTACTCAAGCTACATATTTAATAGTTAAATATTATAAAGAAGGAAATCTTGTTGGTGGACAAAACTATATATTTGGAATTAAAGAAAATTCTACAGGAATTGCTCCATTCCATGATTTTGATTCAATTATTCCACAAGAAGTAAAAGATTTTATAAATCAAGTTATAAAAGATATGAAAGAAGGTAAAATTGTTCCACCTGCAACAAGAGCTGAAGCTGGTTATAAGATGTAATATTTTATTTTATTATTCCTGCAAGAGTTTAATCTCTTGCAGGAATGTTTTTATAATTCTTATATAAAAAAAATATAGGAATTATAAAAACATTATTTTATTTTTAAATTTAGGGTATTTATGGAAGATAATGTAATTTTACAGATGAATAATATAACAAAAATATTTCCAAAAGTGGTAGCAAATAAAAATGTGTCAATAAAACTATATAAAGGCGAAGTATTAGCTTTACTTGGTGAAAATGGAGCAGGTAAATCTACTTTGATGAATATTCTTTATGGATTATATAAACCAACAAATGGTGAGATTATTTTGGAAGGGAAAAAAGTAAAATTCAATTCTCCAAAGGATGCTATTAAAAATGGACTTTGTATGGTTCATCAACATTTTATGCTTATTGATAATTTGACTGTTACTGAAAACATTATTTTAGGAGAAGAACCATCCAAACTTGGTTTTCTTGTTGATTTAAAAAGAGCAAGAAAAGAAGTTTTAGAATTATCTAAAAAATTTGGACTGGATGTCCCAGTTGATGAAATTATAGAAAATTTACCTGTTGGATTACAACAAAGAGTAGAAATTTTAAAAGCTTTGTATAGAAAAGCAAAGATTCTTATTCTTGATGAACCAACAGCTGTTTTAACACCACAAGAAGTTGAATATTTCTTTAAGGTTGTTAAAAATTTACAATCAAATGGAGTTTCAGTTATAATAATAACTCATAAACTTGAAGAAGTTAAAGAGGTTGCACAGAGAGTTTATATATTAAGAAGAGGTCAAGTTGTTGGAGAGAAAATTGTAAAAGATACAACAAAAGAAGAACTAGCAAATTTAATGGTTGGAAGAGAAGTTGTTTTACAAGTTAAAAGAAAAGAGAAAAAAATTGAAGATAGAGTAGTTTTTGAAATAAATGATCTTTTTTATAAAAATGAGAGAGGAATAAATATACTAAATGGAGTATCTTTAAAGGTTAAAAAAGGAGAGATAGTTGGAATAGCTGGTGTAGATGGAAATGGACAGGAAGAATTTACAAATATTATAATGGGATTGGTTAAACCGGATAAAGGTGAAATAATATTTAATGGTGAAAATATAATTTTTCTAAGTACTAAAAGAAGAATAAAAAAAGGATTCTCATATGTACCTGCTGATAGACAAAAAGATGGATTAATTCTTTCTATGAGTATAGGTGAAAATATTATGATTGGAAGACATGATGAAAGACCTTTTGTAAATAATAATATAATAAATTATAATTATGTATTTTCTTATTCTGATGAAATTGTAAAGAAATTTGATATAAGAACTCCAAATTCTAAATTTTTAGCTTCGACCCTTTCAGGTGGAAATCAGCAAAAGGTTATTTTAGGAAGAGAATTTTCAAAAAATCCAGATTTTTTTATTGTTTCTCAACCAACAAGGGGTCTTGATGTAGGAGCAATTGAATATATTCATTCTCAAATATTATTTTTAAGAGATAATGATATTCCTATCCTTCTCATTTCACTAGAACTTGAAGAGATATTTTCCTTATCAGATAGGATTCTTGTTATTTATGAAGGTAAAATAGTTAAAGAATTTTTAAATGGAGAGACAACAGAGGAAGAAGTTGGTTTTTATATGACTGGTGGTAAAAAAGAGGTTGCATTATGAATTTGGTAAATAATAAAATATTTAATTTTTTATTTATATTTATAACAATTGTTTTACTATCTGTTGGAACAATAATGTACATGGCTTCATATTTTATTGGAATATTATTTATAATTTTTGCTTTAATAATTTATTTTATTTACAAATTAATATTTAATAAAACAGAAGAGAAAAATAAATTTCTTAAATCATTTATAAAATCAATATCTTTTCCTCTAATTGGTATTTTTGTGGCAATATTATTTGGTGCTCTAATAATGATATTAACAAAATATGACCCTATCAAAGCATACAAAGCTCTTTTTTATGGAGGGTTTTATAAAAATTGGCATGTATCAGTCTTAAATGCTGTACCATTAATTTTTACAGGGCTTTCTATTGCAATAGCATTTCAAGCTGGGCTTTTTAACATAGGAGCTGAAGGACAATATTATGTTGGTGCATTAATGGCTGCTTTTTTAGGCTTATATTTTAATTTACCTCCATTTTTATCAATATTTTTAATTTTTATATTTTGTGGGTTAGCCTCCGCTTTATACAATTTTATTCCAGCGTTTTTAAAAGTTAAAACAGGTGCTCATGAAGTTATTACAACAATGATGTTTGCACATATAGCAAGATTAAGTTCTCCAATGTTTATAAGGCTTTTAGGAGGAGAGAGAAATATAAATATTTATACACCAAAAACAGATGAAATTTTAATTAATAATAGATTACCAAGATTTGTTGATATTTCTTTGTTTGGTAATAAAATTTTTGAAAAAACAAATTATAGAGTTCATATTGGAATAATTATTGCTATTATTGTTGCTATAATAATATATTTTATATTATTTTATACAAAATTAGGTTTTGAAATAAGGGCAGTTGGAGCAAATAAAAATGCAGCTAAAGTTGCCGGTATCTCGATAGGTAAAATAGCTATAATAGCTTTAATGCTTGCAGGATTTGTTGCTGGTCTTGCTGGTTTTGTTCAGGTAACAGGGCTTGATTATAAATTATTTGAAAACTTAGAAGCTGGTTATGGTTGGAATGGTATATCTGTAGCTTTGCTTGCATCCAATCATCCAATAGGAGTTATTTTTACAGCTTTGTTATGGGGTGCATTAAATGCTGGTGGTCAATATATGTCAAGAACAACCCAAATCCCAAATTCAATAGTAGAAATAATTAAGGGAATTATTTTATTTTTAGTTGTTGCAAAGTATGTGTATAATTATTTAAGTAATAGAATTATAAAAAATAAAATAAATCTAAATAATTAAAAACATTTTAGTAATTTATTTTTAAATATTCTATTTATTATAAAACTACTTAAATATTTTAATTATGATGTTTAAAATTATTTATTATTTAAATTAGTGGGTTTGAATATGGAAACTTTTAATAATGAATTAGAAAGAAATAAAATTTCAATAATAGGGCATAGAGGTATACCACCACTTGCATTTGAAAACACATTAGAATCTTTTCAAAAATTAATAGATTTTAATATTGAAGGGACTGAATTTGATGTATTGCTTACAAAAGATAAAATTCCTGTCGTTTATCATGATTTTTCTTTGAAAAGATTTACAGGAAAAGATCTAAAAATAAAGGATATCTATTTTGAGGAATTAAAAAAAATAGAACTTGTCGATTTTTCATTAAAAAAATTGAAAGTTCCAACATTATTTGAAGTTTTAGATGTTATAAAAGATTTAAAATTAATAAATATTGAAATTAAGGAAAATAAAAAAGATAATGAAGAAACTGAAAATAAAGTAATTGAAGTTATTAGAAAATATAAAATTGAAGATAGAGTAGTAATTTCATCTTTTAATCCTTTTGTTATTTCAAGACTTAAGAAAAAAGCCCCTGATATTAAAAGGGGGCTTCTTGTTTCAAAAATAGGTACCCCTTTTTATATAAAAAAAATGTACTTTTATAATTTAGCTTCACCTGATTTTATTCATTTTGATATAAGAATGATTCATGATAAAGAAGTTCAAAAGTTTTATAAAGTAAATCCAAATTTAGTTTTTTGGTGTGTTGATAATATAAATGAACTTATACTTTCATTAAATTATAAACCTATTTTTATTATTTCAAATATTCCACACCAAATTAAAAATTATTTGAAAAAAAATTGAAATAAAATTTGAATAAATTAATGGAGATTAGTTCATTAAAATAAGATGTAAAAATTATTATAGTAATATTAATTTATAAAAACCGAAAATATAATGATAATATATAATAGCAAAAATAAAAATGCTAAAAATATTTTTTAATAATAAATTTATTTCTTTTATTAAAAATAAAATTAAAAAAGAAAGTTTAATAGTATTTCTTTCAAATATTTTTCTTTATTTATATTTAATTCTTTCATTATTATGTTTTATAATTATATTTGTAAATTTTTTAAGTATTTCAAATCTATATAATAATAACTTTAAAGATATATCTAAAAATTGGGAAATAGAGTTATATGAGTCTTTGGATGATGACTTTAAAAATTTAAATTTTTGTTTTAAAAGTAGAGTGGATTTACCAATAAATTTTGAGAATTTTTCATCTTCTATTTTCCAAAGGTCTATTTATAGGGGCAAAGCAATAGTAAGGAAAAGTATCAATATAAATGAATTTGAAGATTTTAAAGAAAGCGAACTTTTTGGGATTTTTATAGGTAAACTTATAGATTCATCAGAAATTTACATAAATGGGACAAAAGTTGCAGAATATGGTAAAAAAGGCAATTTTTATTTTAGTGCATGGAATAAAAATATCTCCATTTCTTTGCCTAATTTTTATAAACAAAATAAAAATAATATAAATGACCTTTTAATTGAAATTGTGATTTATTATAATCCAACTGGCTCTGTGCAGGATAATATTTTAATAGGTGATTATAATTTTATTGAAAGAATAAAAACATTAAATAATTTTATAGATGTTGATTTAAAAATTGTTTTTTTAATTCTTATAGCTATATTAGCGATATTATTTTATTATTTAGGAATAAATCAAAATATTGATTATTATTACTTTTTTTCAATTTTAACATTTGAAATAATAATTTTTTCTATAACTTATATTTTTGATTTTTTACCAATAAAAAGGGTTTTATTCAATTATCTTGTAGAATATAAATCTCTTTATCTTGTTTTTATTACTTTTTTAATATTTGTTTATAAATATACAGAAAGAAAAATAGCAAAATTTTATTATTTTTTTATTATTTTTGCTGTAATTGGATTTTTTATAGATTTGTTTATTTACAATAGATCAATTAGGTTAAATGTTTATAAGTTATTTAATTTTATTTTGTTTGTACCTCTTATAATTCTTTTTTTTGATTTTTTTATATATTATTTTAAGAAAAAAATTGATAGAGTTAAGGATATTTTATTAGCTCTTTTAGTTTTAGAAATTTGTCTTATAAATGATCTTATTTCCTTTCAAGCTCCTCAAGTTATAAAATTATTTTTACCATCATATATATCACTTAAATATTTGATGCTTTATGGTTTTTTAGGATTTGTTATTTTACTTGGAAGGAAAATGATTTTAATTTTGATAAATTCTTTTTTTGTGTCAGCAAATCTTTCTAAAGAACTTATTACTGTTCAGAAAGATTTAAATCAAAATAAGTATGATCTTGTAAAAAATTTGAAGAATCTTGCAACTGCATCAAAGAAAAATTTTAGAGTTTCAAATAATTTAAAAAACTTAAGTGAAAAATTTAAAATTACAAACAAAGAATTTTATAAAATTTTAATTGAGATAAAACAATTTGTAAGTGATATAAATGAAAATGAAGAAGAAATTATAAAAAGTTCATATCTTTTAAAAGAAAAAATAGAAAAGATTAGAAATATTATTAATGAATTAGAAGATATTTTTAAAAATTTATTGTTTTTTTATAAAATAATTATAGAAAACACATTTGCAATTGATAATATAGTTGAACAAACAACCCTTTTATCTCTAAATTCATCTGTTGAAGCTTATAAAGCAAAAGAAAAAGGTAAAGGTTTTTCTGTTGTTTCAGATGAGATTAGAAAACTTGCAAATAAATCAAGTGAATTTTCATCCGAGATAAAAGATAAACTTTATTTAATTCAAAAGACTATCGAAAAAACAATTAATAGTTTAACTTTATTTGAAGAAATTTTTAATGTTTTTGATGTAAATTATAATAAATTTTATGATTACTTAAAAGGTAATAGTTCTTCTTTAAAAGAGCTTGAATCAACAACAGAAGAATTGGTAGAAACCATTTCTAAAATTGGTAATATTTCAGTAGATATAGAAAAAAATTCTTTAGATTTATATAGAATTGCTGAAGATAATAATAAGATTGTTGATAAAATTAAAATTAAATAAGGTTATTATGGATAAAAAAGATAAAGATTTTTTCAAAAAAAGTAATTTTAAATCAAAATTTATAAATCTATTTAGTGAATTTTTTTTAAAAATTAAAGAATTTCATAAAATTAAAATTTTAATTTATATTTCTATTTTATTATTTATTATTTTGGTAATTTTATCTTTATTTAATTTTTTTGATTATTATTTCTTATTAAAAAAAAAGCATAAAGTTTTTGAATTAAAAGATGATTTTAATGTAAGAGTTTTTATAAAAAATGAATTTATTTATAATGAAAATGAACAAGCTGATATAGAGAAAGTTGTTAATATACCATATGATCTTTCAAGTTTATCTCATTATAAAAATTCGATTTTTGAAATAAAAAAAATATTAAATTTAAAAGAATATTTTGATACTATATATAATAATAATGATTTAGATTTAGGTATTGCTATTGGAAAACTTTCTGATGCTTCTGAAGTCTATATAAATGGTTACAAAATTAGTGAAGTTGGAAAGAAAGGACCATTTTTATTTTCTGCCTATAACTTTTATCAATATTACAGGATTCCTTTTTATCTTATTGGTGAAGACAATTTATTAGAAATAAAGATTGTTTTATATGTTAAAACAAATGCTTCTCTTACAGATAAGATTTTAATTTCAAATTATGATTTAATTTATTATAAAGCTTTTTTTATAAATTTTTTTAATTTTTATTTTAAAATATTTTTATTTATTTTTTTATTATTACTTTTTGTCCTTTTTTTATTAATTGGTATTTCAGAAAGAAGAAAAGAACTTGTTTATTTTTCTTTTTCTTCATTGATAGTTGCTTTTTTTTCAGTTAACCAGATTATAAAATTTTTACCTATAGATTATTTAAGATTTAATTACTTTATAATTTATAAAGCTTTATATTTAATAGGTATACTTTTAATATTATTTTTTTCAGAATATTCAAAAATTAAGATTAATAAATTGATGAAATTTATTATTTATTTTTTTCTTTTTTCATTTTTTATTGATTTAATAATTTTTAATAATTATAGATTAAGAAAGAATTTATATAATTTAGAACTATTTATAGGATTGATTGCTTATTTTTATATAATTTATTTTTACATAAAAGCTTCATTTAAAAAAGAGAATGAAAATTTGAAAAAATTTAGGGTTCCTCTTATAATTCTAATGTTGTCTCTTATTAATGATATTTTTGTATTTACTTTTCCAAGCAAGTATCCTCAATTTTATACTATGATATATGGATTTGAATTCTTACTTATTATAATTGCTAAGGATTTAATTGTTGAAATTATCTCTATATATAAAGATGTTTTAAGCAAAAATAGTTCTCTTACCTTTAAGAATAAGGAACTTAATTTATATATTGAAAAAATTGAAACAATAAGAACTTATTTGATAAACAATCATGATATTTATAAAAAAATATCTTTAGTAATAAAAGATTTAAGCAATAATTTATCCTCTACGGTTTCACAATTTACAGCACACATAGAGGAAATTGTAACAACAAATAATTATATTTATGAAAATGAAGGAGAAGCAATAAAAAATATAGATAATCAATTAAGACTAATAGATGATATTAGGGAAAAATTAAATGATTTTATTAATCTTTTTAATGAAATTGATCAAAATATAAAAAATGTAAAAGATTTTGCAGAAAATATAGAGAATATTTCAAAACAAACTAATCTTCTTGGTTTAAATGCTTCGATAGAAGCATCAAGAGGTGGAGATTTTTCAAAAGAGTTTACAGTTGTTGCAAATGAAGTAAAGAATTTAGCTTCTAAATCAACTGCTTTATCAAATAGTATAAATGAAAATGTAAAAAAGCTTTTGGATTATATGGTAAAAGGAAGTATTAATAGTAAAACTTTAAATAAAAATTTTGAGGATTTGAATTATAGTTTTAATCAATTTTACAATATTATTAAAAAGAATAGAGAACTAAGTGATATTTTGTTTGAAAAATTTAATACTATTTCTAATTTAATTAATGATTTTTCAGATATATCAAGTTTATTAGCTTCTGAATCAGAAAATTTGATTTTATAGGATAAATTAATTTATTTATTTTTTATATACTTGATTTTATATGTTTTATAGAGTAAATTTAGTTTATGGAAAATAAGACTATAAAAAATATATTCTGGAAAGAGTTAACAATTGACAATGAATTTGAAAATTATTTAAATGAAATTGAGAAATATAATTTAGGGATTCCTGAAAAAATTCTGAAAATTTTATATAATAGAGGAATAAATAGTAAAGATAAAATTATTAAGTTTTTTAATAAAGAAATAAAATTTCTCTATCCCCCATTTTTTTTCAAAAATATAAATGAGATTATAAAAAAAATAAAAAAATATATTGATGAAAATAAAAAAATTGCAATTTATGGAGATTCTGATATAGATGGGGTTCTTTCCTCTTATATATTGAAAGAGGTTTTAAAAATATTAGGAAGTGATGCTTATATTTTTTTACCCGATGATGAAGATTTATATGGTTTATCAATAAAAAAAATAAATCAGATAAAAGAAAACAATGTTGAACTAATAATAACAGTTGATAATGGTATTTCATCAGTAGAAGAAATAGAATATGCAAAAAATATTGGAATAGATGTAATAGTTACAGATCACCATAATCCACCCAAAAAACTTCCAGATTGCTTGATTTTGAATCCAAAAGTTAATAATATTGTAAATTTAGAAATTTTATCTGGGTGTGGAGTTGTATTTAAATTAATTGAAGCTTTGCTTTTCTCTACTACAAAAGTTTATAATAATAATTATTTACTATTAGATTTTAAAGGATTTAATTATAGGATAAAAGATAAAAAAAAGTTGTTTTTAACCTCTATTATTTGCAAAGTTTCTAATTTAAAAATAACGAAAAAATATAATTTTAATATTGAATTAAATGAAGAAGATTTAAAGTATTTAAATTTAAAAGATGAAGATTTTATAGATATAAATAATAAAGTTATTAAATTTGGTGATATTGTAAATTTAAATTATTTTTTAAATTTTATAAAAGAAAAATTGGAAAAAAATTTTGAGATAATATGTTTTAATAAAAATTTAGAAAATTTTCTTTTATCTTTTAATATAACCAATGAAAAAATTAATGAAAACAAAATAAAATTTATAGATAATCTTTTTATAAAAGCTAATAAATTGGAATTAGAAACTTTAAAAATATTTGAAAACAACTACCTTTTTGAAGATGACAAGTTATATTTTAATTTTTTTGTAGCTTTAAGAGAAAATTATCCAAAAATAGAAAGATATCTCGAAAAATATGTCCCTTATGTTGCAATAGCAACTATTGCTGATATTATGCCTCTTATTGATGAAAACAGAACTATAACAAGCTTGGGAATTAATTTGTTAAATAAAAAAAATATAGAAATTTTTAATTATTTAATAGAAGAAATAGAAAATTTATCATATCCTATTGATTCAGATGATATTAATTGGAAAATTAGTCCTATTTTTAATTCTCCAGGAAGGTTTGGCAAAGGAGAAATACTTGTAGAATTATTTTTAAATAAAAATAAAGAAAAAATTAAAGAGACTTTAGAAACATTGAAAAATTACAACTTAAAAAGAACAACTAAAATCGAAGAACTTGTAAATAAATATAAAAATATAAAACTTCCAATAGATAATATAATTTTTGTTGAGATAAATGATACAGAGAATGGTTTATCTGGTTTAATAGCTTCAAGGTTGGCAAATATTTTTAATAAACCAGTTATAGTAACAATTATTAATAAAAACAGAATTTCTGGTTCATTTAGAACAATGGAATATTTAAATGGTTATGAATTTATAAATAAGTTTGAACTTTATTTTGCAAATTATGGAGGACATTATTCTGCTTGTGGTTTTACAATAAAACATGAACTTTATGATAAATTTAAAGAGGATTTAAAAAAAGAGATAAATTTAATTCAAATAAATTATAAGGTTGAAAATTACTTTGATATTGTTGTATCATTCGATGAATTTGATGAAAATTTTTTAAATTGGTACAATGAACTTGAACCATTTGGTGAAAAGTTTACAAAACCTATTTTTTTAAGTTATCCAGTAGAGGTTGAATCTATTAAATATTTTGGAAGAAATAATAGTTCAGCTTTATTAAAATTAGTTCAAGAAAATCTATTTTTTGAAGGGATTTTTTTTAATTTAAAAGATTTTTATCAAGAATTAAAAAAAGAAAATATTAAAGGTATTATTTATCAAATTCAAAAAAATAAGAATAATTTTTCAGAGAATAAAAATCAATTCATGTTAAAAATTATTGATCTTATTTATGAATAAATTTTATTTAAAAAATTTAGTTTAAATTTTGGGAGCAATATATGAAATATTATAAAAAATCAGAATTTTATATTCTTTTGTTCCTTATAAGTTCATCACTTATATTGATTTTATTCTATTTAAATCTTTCATATATAGGTTTTAAAAGTTCTATTTATTTTACAATGAGCTTTTTTATTTTAATATTAGATTTTATTTTTTTGATTTTTTATTATTATGTAAGATATAGAACATTAGATTACTATATGAAAATTATCGAATCATTTAATAAAATAAAAAATATGGATTCATTTGTTATTAGTGAAATTTTTCCTGTTAGAGATGAATATGGAGAATTGGGGAAATATTTAAATAATTATTTAAGAGTATTGAAGAAGTTTGATGATTTAAAAAAAGAGAGAATTTTTCTTGAGAAAAATAAGGTCAAATTTTTCATTAATTTATTAGATTATCCGATTATAATATTAAATAAAGAAGGATATATTGTAGAAATAAATGATAAATTTTATAAAGATTTTAATTTTGATTCTGATACTATATTTAATGGGATGAAGATTTTTAGTTTTTTTTCTAATTCATTTGAAAAAAAATTTAATGAATTTAAAGATGATTCAATTGAAAAATTAACATTGTTAGAGGAGAGCAATATTTATTTATTAAATAATCAGATTTATAATAAAGTTGATAATGGTATGTCAATTAAGAAGAAATATTTAGTTGAAATTGAATTTACAAAAATTGCGTCATCATTTATAATTTTAGGTGAAGAAAATTTAGAAAGAACATTTGAAATTATCACAAAAATTAAAAAATTAAAAGAAGAAAGAGAAGAATAAATAGGAGGAATGTTTATTTTTAAAAAATTATCCATTATTATTTTGATAATATTTATTTTTTCTATTTATTCATTTATAGTGATTGATAGAATAATATCTGAAGGGAAGGAAAATTATTGGCAAAATGTATGGCAAACTAATAATCTTGAGAGTTTTATATATCAAAATAGAATTGCCTATAGATTAAAAGAAAATGTTTACCAAAAAGATAAAAATACTGATTTAATAATTCATTTTGATGAAGAGGATAGAATAGATTTTAATATAATAGGCAATTATAATGTAAAAGATGTTTCTTATATACCTGATAAAGAAAATAAAAAGTATGGAAAAGCTTCAGCAAATTTTTCTTTACAAAATCATAAAATTGTTTTAGTACCTGATAAAAAATCTCTTTTTTCTCCATCAAAAGACCTTTCATCTTTTACAATTGATTTTTGGTTTTATCCAGAATCTATTTATGAAAACAATGTTATCTTATCTTATTATGGACCATGTTATATTAAAGAGTACAATAAAATAGATTATGCAGGTTTAAAAATATATATTTCTCAGAATAAAATAATTTTTGAAATTGATTATATTTTTTATATTGGGGAGGAGCCTATAGTTTTAACTTTTGACTCAAATATCTATTTAGAAATAGCTCAATGGCAACATATTGCCATTTCATACAATTCATATAATGGAAAGCTTGTTTTCTTGAAAAATGGTATAAAAGAAAAAATATATTGGTTAACAGATAATGGAAATGAATATGGAACATTATTAAATGGTCAAATTTCTGAATATATAAAAAATGATTTTATTATTGGAAGTAATATTTTTGGTAATTTGGATGAATTTCATATTTCAAATAATTTTTGTGAAGAGTTTTCTTTAAGTAAATTTGTGCAAGAACCAGGAGAACTCATATCAAAAGTCATTGATTATAAATATTATACATCAAAATTTAAAAAATTTAATATTGATGCTGCAGCTGAAAATAATTCAAAAATATATATATTTGCAAGGACTTCGGAGGAATTATTTGCTCCTGATGAGTTTAGAATACCATGGGTTCTTGTTAATAATAATAGTGTTTTGATAGGTAAATATATCCAATGGAAGCTTGTTTTTTATTCATCCTATAGTGGTTCATATACTCCTTATCTTTATGATTTTGTATACTCTTTTGAACCGAATTTACCACCTGCAAAACCTAAAAATATTAGTTATCAGTTGCTAGGAGAAGGAAAAGTAAAAATTATGTGGGATAAAAACATTGAACCAGATATAAAAGGTTATCTTGTTTATTATGGGAAAAGTTCAAGATATTATGTTTCCAATGATGCAAAAGAAGGTCCTTCGCCTATTTTTACAGAAGAAAATTATATAATTTTAACTTTACCTATATATGTAGATTATTATATATCAGTTAGAGCATTGGATAATGCTTATGTTTATCAAAAATCTGAATTTTCAGATGAAATAGTTGTTCGAACACAATAATTTGCAAAAAAAAAAATTTTTGATATTTTGTTTTGAGGCTTTTTTATGAAATATAAAGTATTTAATTTTATAAGAGATTTATTGGGTATAATTGCTGGTTCAATATTATGTGGTTTTGGGTATGCTCTTTTTTTGATTCCTTTTAAATCTGCTCCAGGTGGAGTTGGTGGATTGTCTCAATTTTTTTACTATATTTTTAATATAAATCCTGGTGTTGCTATGTTTGCCTTAAATGTTCCTCTATTTATAATTGGTGTTTTAATTTTAGGGAAAGAGTTTGGATTTAAAACATTGATAAGTATATTTTTTGTTTCTTTTTTTACAGATCTTTTTTCTCCAACAAATTTACTAAAGATGAATTTCTTTTTACCTTTTTTATATAAAGTTGGCGAGAAAGCATATTCGTTTACAAATGATTATTTTTTAGGTGTTTTGGCAGGGAGTGTTTTGCTTGGTGCCGGGATTGGAATAGTTTTTAAGTCGAATGGTTCAACAGGAGGGACAGATATACCAGCTTTAATTATGAAAAAATACTTAGGAATATCTCCTGGAACATCTTTTTTATTAATAGATTCATTTATTATATTTCTTGTTGGGATTATTTTTAAAAATGGTAATTTAATATTGTGGGGATTTGTTTCATTATTTGTCTCGTCAAAGGTATGTGATATAGTTGTTGAAGGGCTTCCATATAACAAAGGAGTTTTTATAATTTCTAAGAAATCAGATGAGATAAAAAAATTTATATTAGATGAACTTGATAGGGGGTGTACTGTTTTTAAAGGAGAAGGGGGATACTCTTCTAATAATTTAAATATTTTATATGTAATTTTAAATTTGAAAGAAATTGAAAGATTAAAAAGTTTTGTTAAAAGAGTTGATAAAGATGCTTTTATAATTGTTAATGAAGTTCATGATGTTTTAGGGTATGGATTTAAAAAATTTTAAATTATTTTTTTTAACTAAATAATAAATATGAATTTTAAAGATATTTTAATTATATTATAAATTATAATTTGATGATTCTTTTAAAAATAATTTTAAAAGTAAAATTAAATAAATTTAAATTTATTTGTTTAAAAAATCATTATATTATTGTTTAAAATTTAAAATTGGAGGAGTTCATGTACCATGAAAAAGAAAATATAGATGCTGATTTATCTAAGATGAGTTTTGATATTAAATCATTGGGAAAGCCTATATACTTATCTCCAATTCAATCTGTAAATTTTGTAAAAGATAATGATAGGATTATATATAATACAAATTATGAGGAGCTTTTAAATCAATTATCAAAAGATAAAAATTCAATAATTACATTTGAAAAAGCAGGACCAAGAGAAAGAATTTATTTTGAACCTTCAAAAAGTGTTGCAGGAATAGTAACATGTGGAGGATTATGTCCTGGATTAAACAATGTAATAAGATCTATTGTTATGCAATTATTTTATCAGTATAGAGTAAAAGATATAATTGGTATAAGGTATGGTTATAAAGGGTTGAATCTTGATCAAAAAATAAGCCCATTGAGACTAAATCCTGATGTAGTTCAAGATATTCATAATTTAGGTGGTTCTATTTTGGGGTCATCAAGAGGTTATTCTGATGCTGTTAAAATAGTGGATGCTCTTGAGTATTATGGAATAAATATTTTATTTACAATTGGAGGAGATGGGACAATTTTGGGTGCTATAAAAATTGTTGAAGAGATAGAAAAAAGAGATTTAAAAATATCTGTTATTGGTATTCCAAAAACAATAGATAATGATATTCCTTTTATTTCAAAGACTTTTGGTTTTGAAACAGCTTTTTCGGAGGCTGTTGAAGCTATAAGGTGTGCACATGCAGAAGCAAAAGGTGCTCCTAATGGAATAGGTATTGTGAAAGTAATGGGGAGAGATTCTGGTTTTATTGCAGCTCAAGCATCCCTTGCCCAAAAAGATGTTAATTATGTTTTGATCCCTGAAATAGATTTTGATCTTGAAGGCCCAAAAGGATTATTTAAGAACATTGAAGAAAGACTAAAAAAAAGAGGGCATGCTTTAATTGTTATTGCAGAGGGTTCTGGACAAAAATATTTTGAAGGGGCTGAAGCAAAATATGATGCTTCTGGAAATAAGGTTTTAAATGATATTGGTGTTTATTTAAAAAATAAATTGAAACAGTATTTTGATAAAATTAATATGGAAGTTAATATAAAATATATTGATCCTAGTTATATTATAAGATCGGTTCCTGCAAGTCCTAATGATTCTGTTTATTGTGGTTTTTTAGCTGAAAATGCAGTTCATGCAGCAATGGCTGGAAAAACAAAGATGATAATAGGTAAATGGAATGAAAATTTTGTTCATTTACCAATGGAAATTGTAAATTTGGGACGTAAAAAAATTGATATAAAAGGTTCATTGTGGAGATCTGTCATACTTTCAACAGGACAAGAAGATTTTATTAATGATAAATAAAGATATAAAAAATTTGATTATAAAAAAAATATTTTATTTTTTTATTTAAATTTTTAATTATTTGTTGTAAAATATTTAAAATTTATAGTGTAAATTGTTTTATGGATATTTTTAAAAATGATATAATTTCTTTTGAAAATAATTCTTTTTTAATAGTTGATGACGAAGCTGTAAATAGAGAATTAATGAAAAGTATTATTAGCAATATTTCTAAAAAGATAAAAATACATGAAGCAAAAGATGGAGAGGAAGCATATAATATTATAAAAAATAATAAAATAGATGTAGTTTTTCTTGATATTATAATGCCAAATATTGATGGATTTAGACTAATAGAACTTTTAAAAAAAGATAATTTGTTTGATGATATAATTGTTATTGTAGTTTCAGCACTTGAAGATTTATTAAATTTGAAAAAAGCTTTTCAAATGGGTGTTCATGATTATCTTACAAAACCTATAGAAATAGATATTTTAAAAGCAATTTTACCAATAAAAATAAAAAATTTATTGATATATAAAAAAAATATAGAATATCTTAAAAGTTTAAACTTAAAAATAGAAGCGGAATTAAAATCGAAATTAGCAGAGTTATTTCATTCTGATAGGTTAGCTTCAATGGGAGTTATGACTACAAGTATTTTGCATGAAATAAATACACCCTTAACTTATTTAAAAGGAAACATAGATCTTTTTTCTAATTATTTTTTTAATTTTATGGAAAAATTTAAAGATTATTTTTTGAAAAATTGTAAAAATAATGAAAATATTTTAAATGACTTTGAATTTAATGGATTTAAAATAGATGAGATTATTAATAAATTTGAAGAAATGATAAAAAGTAGTCAGATAGGAATTTCTAGAATAATTGAAACAATTAATAACTTTAGATTATTTGCTAAAAAAGATGAAGAACATGTATCATATTTTAATGTAAATGATTTAATAGAAAATGTTATAAAAATTGTAGGCAAAACTATTGAAAATAAAGTTAATTTAATTTTAGAAAAAGGTGAAGTTAAAAATATTAAAATAAATAAATCTCATTTTGAACAGATAATGATAAATATTTTATTAAATAGTTATCAAGCAATTGAAACAAAAGGTAAAGTTATTATTAAAACCTTTATGGAGGATGATTTTAATGCTATTGAAGTAATTGATAATGGTAAAGGAATGGATGAAGATACTAAAAAAAGAGTTTTTGAGCCATTCTTTTCAACAAAAGGAGAAGAAGGGACTGGGCTTGGTTTATATATAACTTCATTACTTGTTAAAAATTATAGTGGAGTTATTTATATCGATTCTGAAATCAATAAAGGAACGAAAATAAAAATAAAATTTCCAATAGTTTAAAATTTCATAAACTTAATTTTTTTTATAAAATTAATTTTTATTTAGAAATAATTATTTAAAAATAATTAAATTTTTTAAAAAATTGTTATAATTTTTTTACAAAATACTTGACAAAACAAATTTAAAAAATAAATTTTAATTATAAAAATATATTCATATTTTTCAATCATTTTAATTTTTATATAATTAGGGGAGGGGGATGAAAAATATATTATGGTTATCAAAATATTCATTATTTAAAACATTTAAAATTAAAAAAACAAAAAATTTTATTTTTTTAATAATATATATTTTAATAATAATTATATCTTTATCTATCTTAAGTTCTCCTTTATATGCTCAAGAAAATGATACTATCCCAATCCCATTTGTTGATTTAAATATAAAACAAGCAAAAACTCCAAGAGATGTAGCTCTTTCTTTAGAAATTTTATTATTAATTTCGCTTTTAACATTACTACCATCGATAATTATTTCTGTTACATCTTATGTTAGAATCATAATAGTTTTTGATTTTTTAAAAAGAGGACTAGGAACTCAACAGATGCCTCCATCTCAAGTTATGGCTGGGCTTGCACTTTTTTTAACAATTATGATAATGATGCCTGTTTTTCAACAAATGAATACAAATGCTATTACACCATATATGCAAGGCAAAATAAATCTAGAGAGCCTTTATAATAAAGGAATAGAACCACTTAGATTATTTATGTTTAATCAAACTCGAATAGATGATATAAGATTATTTTTGAATATTACAAAGAAGGGCCCTCCTGCAACTTTTGCTGATTTACCAACATATATTTTGGTTCCTGCTTTTATTTTATCAGAGTTAAAGACTGCTTTTAATATGGGTATTTTAATAATGATTCCATTTGTTTTAATTGATATGATGGTTTCTGCTACATTGATGTCAATGGGTATGATAATGTTACCACCTGTAATGATCTCATTACCATTTAAAATAATTGTTTTTGTTCTTGTAAATGGATGGGATTTGTTGATTGGTAATTTAGTTAAATCATTTAAAATGTAACAATAATAAATGTATTTATTAAAATTAAGATAAAAATAAAAAGATTAAATATTAAATAAGTAAGTTAAAAGAATAAAATATAAATTCGATAGGAAAAAATAAAAAATTTAATGGCTTTTAAAGGAAAAAATATGGGGATGGGTAATTTTCTCGATATAATTAGAGTTTCTTTATATAATTTATTAATAATCTCAGCACCAATTTTATTAGCTTCAATGCTTGTAGGTCTTATAATTTCTATTTTACAAGCAACTACACAGATACAGGAACAAACTTTAACTTTTGTCCCTAAACTAATTGCTGTATTTTTAGTTTTAATAATTATGGGGCCCTGGATTTTAAAAAAATTGATGGACTATACTATTTATATTTTTAATTTATTACCACAAATGATTAAATGAATAATAGTGATAAAATAAAATTTATAGTAAATGAAAAATTTAAAAAATTTTTATTAAAAAAAATTGGGGTTAAGTTGGATGGTTCCATTTTATTATAGAGATATTTTACCTGTTTTTTTACTTATATTTTTTAGAGTTTTAGGATTAACAATATCGAGCCCTATTTTTTCATCTACACTTGTTCCAAGAGAGTTTATTTTAACTATGGTTTTTTTTGTATCTTCTGCAGTATTTTATTTAGTTACAGGTAAAGGTTATCCAAAAATACCATCTGATTTTTATTCATTTTTTTTGATGATCCTTAATGAATTTGCTATTGGTATTTCTATTGGTCTTTTTGTAAATATTATTTTTACAGCTTTTCAACTTGCTGCTCAATTTTTTTCTTTTCAGATGGGGCTTGGCATATCTGAGGTTCTTGATCCTTTATCAGAAATAGAATCTCCAGTTGTTGGTCAACTTTATAACTTACTTTCAACATTGATATTTGTTACAATGAATGGTCTTGAATATTTGACAATGGTAATTTATAGATCATTTGATTATATTAGTTTTATTGATATATCTAAAAAAATTCCAGATATGCTTCAATTCGGGAAAAATCTTTTTTCTACATATTTTATGATAGCTTTGCAAATAGCAATTCCAATAATGATAGTTCTTTTGCTTGTAAATATTGTTCTTGGAATAATTTCTAAGTTTGCTCCAAGGATAAATGTTTTCAGTATTGGCCTTGATATTGATGTTGTTGTTGGTTTTCTTTTAATATTTATGTATTTACCATTTTTCTTTTCTATTACCCAAAATATTTTTAAAAATCTTTTTGAGAATATAATAGAATGGATGAAAATATTAGGTTAATTTACTACAATTTAGACTTGCAATTTTTTGCTGCAGAAGATGAAGGAAGAACAGAACTACCTACAGAGTTTAAAAAGAAAAAAGCAAGAGAGGAAGAAGGTTTAATTTTAAAATCTCAGGATATTGTGTCTTTTGCAGTAACTTTTGGAACCTTAATTTTTTTAGTTTTTACAATTAGATTAAGTGTAAAATATGTTTTGGATATTGTTTCTTATTATTTGCAGGAAAATGTTGAGATAACTATTGGAAATTTAGGTTATGTACTAAAGTTTGGTCTAACCCGAGCTTTATATTTTTTTGCTCCTTTTGCACTAATATCTATAATTCTTGCAATAGCATCAAATTATTTTCAAGTAGGTTTTTTCTTTTTTCCAAAGGCAATTATGCCTGATTTAAAAAAGATTGCACCAAATTTTAATAGATATTTTAAAAATATTTTTGGCTTAAGAGGTTTTGTCAATTTTGTTAAATCATTTGTTGTTGTATTTGGTTCTTTTGCAATATTTTTAAGTATACTGAACTCTTCAATTTTTAAAATTTTACAATCATCTCAACAAAGTATTCAAACAACAATTGAATTGTTTTATATTGTTTTAAAAGATTTAGTTTTAAAAATTGCAATAATAATTTTGATTTTATCTATAATAGATTATTTTTTTCAAAGAAGAGAATATATTGAGTCATTAAAGATGTCAAAGTATGAATTAAAACAAGAAATTTATGAACAAGAGGGAAGACCAGAAATTAAACAAGCAAGAAATAGAAGAAGAAGAGAAATAATGAAAAGAAAGTCTCTTGAAGAAGTAAAAACAGCTGATGTAGTTATAACAAACCCAACACATATAGCAGTTGCTTTAAAGTATGATTTTGGAGTGGATATTGCACCAAAAGTAGTTGCAAAGGGTGAAGATTTATGGGCAAAAAGAATAAAAGAGATTGCTATTGAGAACGATGTTTATATTTATGAAAACAAACCTCTTGCAAGAGAATTATATAAAAGACTTGATATAGGTGACTATATTCCTTATGATCTTTATGAAATAATGGTTAAAGTTTTTGAAATTGTTTATAAAGAAAAGAAAAAGGAAAAAATAAAAAATAATTTGTAAATTATATAAATTAAAGAGTTAAAATATGGCAGATACATTAAAAATTAGTAATATTGCTAAATTTGCAAAATCCCCAGATCTTATAATAGTTATTTTTGTTATAGTTACAGTTTTGATGTTAATTATTCCTATTGGTGGATTTTTGCTTGATTTTATGATGGCTTTGTCTATTTCAACTGGGTTACTTGTTATTATTCTTGTAGTTTTCTCTAAAAGTCCACTTGAACTATCAATATTTCCATCATTACTATTGATTCTTACCCTTTTTAGACTAGCTATAAATGTTTCTTCAACAAGATTGATTTTGATAAAAGGACCGCAATTTAACGGTCAACTTGTAAAAGCTTTTGGTAATTTTGTTGTTAGTGGAAATTATATAGTAGGTATAATAATTTTTATAATAATTTATGCGGTGCAATATATAGTAATTACAAAAGGAACAACAAGAGTATCAGAAGTTGCAGCTAGATTTGCACTTGATTCTTTACCTGGTAAACAAATGTCAATAGATTCAGACCTTGCTGCAGGTATAATAACTGAACAAGAAGCTATAAGAAGAAGATTGGAATTACAAAGAGAAGCTGATTTCTATGGGGATATGGATGGTGCTTCTAAATTTATTTCAGGTGATGTTATTGTAGGCATATTAATAACAGTAATCAATTCAATTGGTGGAATTTTAATTGGGGCATTAAGATTTAATATGAATATAAATGATGCTATAAATACATTTTTGCTCTTTACTGTTGGTGATGGACTTGTATCTCAAATTCCATCAATATTAAACTCAACTGCAGCTGGTATCATAATGACAAAGTCTTCAGCAAATAATACTCTTGGTATAGATTTTTTCGATCAAATTAAAAAACAATATAAGCCATTATGGATTATTAGTTCTATAATGTTTTTATTTGCATTTATTCCAGGGTTCCCAAAGATTGCAGTGATTCTCTTATCTTTGTTATTTGGAACATCAGCGTATTATTTAGGGAAAAGAGATACAGAATCTACTTTAAAGGAAAAAGAAAAAGCAGAAAAAGAAGAAAGTAAGCCTTCTACTACTATTGATAGAATTGTTCCTGTAGATCCTATAGCACTAGAACTTGGTTATTCTCTTATACCTCTTGTTGATAAAACTCAAGGTGGCGATCTTTTTGATAGAATAATTAATGTAAGAAAACAAATTGCTTATGATTATGGAATGATAGTTCCTACAATTTCTGTAAGAGACTCTCTTAAACTTGATCCAAATCAATACACGATAAAAATTAATGGAGTTGAAACTGCAACTTTCGAAGTTTATCCTGATAAATTACTTGCAATAAATCCAGGTACAGTTTCTGAAAAGATCGAAGGAAAAGTAATTTCTGAACCAGCTTATGGACTTCCAGCTGTATGGATAGATCCTAAAGATAAAAATTATGCTGAATCATTAGGATATACAGTTATAGATAGTGCAACAGTAATTATTACACATCTTACAGAAGTAATAATACAAAATGTTGATTCACTTTTAGGAAGAGAAGAAGTAAAGAAAATAATAGATTCAGTAAAGGAAATGTATCCAACTCTTGTTTCTGAAATAGATGATAAAAAATATTATGGGGTTATTCAAAAAATTTTGCAAAAATTGTTACTTGAAAAAGTTTCAATTAGAAATATTGCTACTATATTTGAAACAATATCAGACAATGCATCTTATTTCCATAATCCAGATCTTATTGTTGAATTTATTAGACAAAAATTAAAAAATCAAATTTGTGCTAAATATGCTGATAGCAAAGGTTATCTTTATGTTGTTCAATTAGATTCAAAACTTGAAAACTATCTTGCAAATGAATTTGAAAAAATTGATAAAACAGGTGTAACTTCGGTTAATCCTGAATATTTAAATAAACTTATAAACATTTTTATTGAAAAAGAAAATGACACATATAAAAAAGGTTATGAATTTTTTATAGTTGTTGTTTCAAATAGATTAAGGAGACATTTAAGAAATTTATTCTCCGGGATACTTCCAAAGGCTATTTTTTTATCTTTTGATGAATTATCAAAGAATTATAAAATAGAAGTTATTGATGTAATTTCAATGGATTAGTTAGAATAAAAATAAATAGATAAATAATAAAAATAAAAAAGGAAAGATTATGAAATATTTGAGCATTGAAGGAGAAGATATAAAAAAGATAAAAAACCAACTAAAAACAACATATGGAAATGAAATTTATATTTTAAATGTAAAACAAGAACAGAGAGGATTAATAAAGAAGAAAAATTATTATGTTGTTACTGTTGGTATACCAGATAATGTTTATGAGCAATATTCAGATAATGTTTCTAAAACTAAAATAAGAAAAACAAAAAAAGATGAAAATAGTTCAAACTATTTATTTAATCCTCCAGTTGATAATAAAGAAAAGAGTGCCATTGAAAGTTCAAAAATATCAAAAGGAAATGATATTATTTATAATGCTAAAACTTTGATAGATGAAAAATCAAAAAGCTTATCAAGTTTAAGTAGCATAGTAAATAAAATTCCAGTTAATAATTTGCAAAATAATATAAATGGTGAGGAACTTAAGGAGTTTTTTAGTTTGAAATTAGAAGAATTTGAGAAAAAACTAGAATTATTTAGTCAAAATTTTAAAAATAATAAGGAAGAAGCTTTAATAGATAAATTTATAGATTCTTTAGAGCATTATGATTTTTCTAAAGATTATCTTACTTATTTAAAAGATAAATTTAAAAAAAGTTTAACATATGAAGAATCTCAATCTATTGAAATTATTAAAAGCAAAGTATATGAAGAGATAGAAAATAATATAAAAATAGAAAATAATAAATTTGAAAAAGGGGATGTTATTGTTCTTGTAGGTCCAACAGGTGTTGGAAAAACTACAACTCTTGTTAAACTTGCCTCTCAATATAAATTATATAAAGAAATGAGTATAAAATTTTTAACAATTGATCAATATAAAATTGGAGCAGTGGACCATTTAAATAATTATGCTGAGATTTTAAAAACAAACTGTGAAGTAATAAGAAGTAAAGAAGATTTAGTTAAAGCTATAATAGATCAAATTGATCTTATATTTGTTGATACACTTGGAACTTCCCAAAAAGACAACCAACATTTGGCTATTATAAAAGATAGATTAGATATAAAAAAGAAAAAACTAAAAATTTATTTAACTATTTCTGCAACTACAAAATATTCCGATATTATAGATATAATGGAAAGATTTAAATTTTTAAATTATCAGTCGATTATTTTTACAAAGCTTGATGAAACAAATAGTTTCGGTCAAGTATTATCTTCACTCTGGAAAATGGATATCCCTGTTTCATTTTTAACAAATGGGCAGGAAATATTAGAAACTTTAATTATTCCTGAAAAAAAGAAAATAATGGAAATATTGTTTCAGGGGGAAAGGGTATATGATTGATCAAGCAGAAAAGTTAAGAAAAATAATGGAAGAAAAAGAAAAAAAAGGTAAAACTAAGATAATTACAGTTGCTTCAGGAAAAGGTGGTGTTGGTAAAACAAATTTTGCTGTAAACTTAGCTATAGCTTATGCTCAATATGGAAAAAATGTTCTTGTTATGGATGCTGATTTGGGGCTTGCTAATGTTAATGTAATACTTGGAATAATACCAAAATATAACTTGTATCATGTAGTTAAAAGAAAAAAGATGATGAAAGAAATTGTTCTTGATACTAAATATGGTATTAAAATTATTGCAGGAGCTTCAGGATTTTCAGAACTTGCAAATTTACCAGATGAAGAAAGAGAATATTTTATAGAATCCCTAGTCGATCTTAATTTTGCAGATATAATAATTATTGACACTGGTGCTGGAGTGTCTAATAATGTTTTATCTTTTATTGTTGCTTCTGATGAAACTATTATAGTCACTACACCAGAGACAACAGCTATAACAGATGCATATGGAATAATAAAATCAATATATGCTTTAGATAAAGATATAGTTATAAAGTTAGTTATAAATAAATGCAAAAATATTCCAGAAGGTAAAAAAGTTGCAGAAAGAATTATAAATATTGCTTTTCAATTTCTTTCTATAAAGGTTGAGAATTTAGGCTATATAATGGAAGATGAAATAGTTGAAAAAGCTGTAAAAATGCAAAAACCATTTATAAGTTTAAATCCTAAATCTAAAGCCTCACTTTCTATATATCATATAGTTTCTCAACTTGAACATATAAATAATACTGAAGGCAAAGGTATTTATGGATTTATAAAAAAATTTTTTAACTATTCTAAAGTAGAGTAGTAGAAATATAATAAAAAGTAGAATAAAATTAAAATAAAAAAGATTAAAAATTAAAAAAAAAGAATAAAATTAAATAGTAAAATAAAGAAATTTATAAAAAAAAAATTTTTACTTAAGTTTCTTTTTACAATTATTCATTTTAATATTTATTAAAAAATTTATAATAAAAAAAGAGTATTTCTTTTTTTTTATTTTGTTTTAAAATTAATATAAAGGAATACTTTATAATGAAAAGAAATTTTTATATAATTTTATTTTTCATAATTTTAGGATTTATTTTTAGTTTTTTCCCATCAATATTTGCCCAAGTTAGTTTTCTAAAATTACTTTTAAGAGTTTTTTTAAGTATTTTTATGATGGGTTTATTTGGTTATATATTTTACTTTTTTATTGAAAAAAATGTATCCATTGATGAAATTAATGGAAATGTTGCAATAAATATTGGCAAGAAAAAAGAGGATAAAAAAGAAGAACTAAATAATTTTGAAGATTATTTTAAAGAAAACATTAAGTCTGAATTATATGAAGAAAATATATCTGATTTGAAACAAAATGAAGAAAATAATGAAATATCTGAATCTTCTTATCAAAAAGAGGAAAATTCAAATGATGAAATCAATTATTCTTCCATTTTTAGTGCACTTGAAAATGAAAATCAAGATAATAAGGAGGATGAAAACAATTTTGAATCTTTTGATAGAGCAAATAAAAGTGAAGAAAAAGCTTCTAATAAAAAAGAAATTTTTATTTCTGAAAATAATATCTCTAATCTTGAAAATGAAGTTTTTGAAAATAAAAATAATCTTTCCAATGATTCATTATTTAATTCAAAAATATTACACAATGACAGAGAAATAAAAGAAGCAAATATTGAAGAAAGCGATAAAACAATTATTAGTGCAACTTCATCTTCAGCAATAGTAAATAGTGATATTGAATCGATTGATAAGGATTATATTTATCTAAAAAATAAAAAAAAGATTGAAAATAAACCTGATAAACTTGCAAAAGTAATAAAAAATATGTTATATGAAGATAAAAATGAAAAATAATAGAAGAGGAAGATTATGGAAGAGTCTAAAATTGATAGTCTCGTAAATAAAAGAAATATAGATAGAAAATTTGCTAAACTTCTTCTTATATTTACAGGTGGTGATGAGGAATCTGCATTAAAAATAATAGATTCTATTGATAAAGATATAGTTGTTATTAAAATAAAAGCATCTTGCAATTTAAATGGAATATATTGTAATTTAATTATTTTTTATAATAAAAAAGTTGAAAATATCGAAGAGAACTCTTTTGTTTTAATTTCAAAAGATTCATCAATTTTTAATTTAAATATAAAGGATGATTTTGAAAATGTTATAGAAGCCATAAATAAATTTAAAAATAGTATATTACATGAAAATAAATTAGAAAATGAGCTAATAGATTTTATAAAAAATAATTATTTAAAAAATGGATATTTTAAAATTTATAATAATGTTGGAGAAACTAAAAAATTTGAAGATAAACAAATTGCTCTTTTTACAGATATTTTTGAAAAATTTTTTGGTGAAACAAATGTTATATTAAAAATAGATATTCAATTAATTGATATTTTCACAATGATTAGATCTAAAAACAAATATTTTGATGAAGAAATTGAAATGGTTGAAGCAAATAATAGTAAAGATAAAGATGGTAGTAAGCAAATAGAAAACAATTTAAATCAAATTAATATTATTCAACTTGAATGTGAACCCAATTATTCTCCAGTAAAAGGTTCAAATATAAATCTTTTTAATGTTGGAGATTCAATAAAGGTTAAAATTGTGGATCAGAGGGAAATTGCAAATTATCTTTCTAAACTTATGGGTGGAGTTGATGAAAATGGAATTGCTCAACCAATACTTGCAAAAATAATATCAAAAGAAAAATTGGATGAAGATTTATTAAAAATTATAGTAGAATTTGGCCCAGGAATAACTGGGAAACTTATTTGTGGAACTGATATAAAAGTTGATGGAGAATATGTAAATATTGATTATTCTAAAATTAATAAGCCAAATAAAAATTCAAAGTCAAAAGGATTTAACTTATCTACAACTTTTATTTTTTTAGCAATAATTATATTAATAATTGCTTTATTAATATTGATTTTTACTAGTTAATTTTAATAATTTAAATCTTTAGGAGGAAGATTGTGTTTGAAAATATGAGTGAAGAAGAATTGTGGATTGAATATAAAAAGACAAATAATGAAAAAATACGGGAATATTTTGTTATAAAATATGCACCTCTTGTAAAACATATTGCTGGAAAAATTTCTTATAAGATAAAAGGAGCTGTTGAATTTGATGATTTATTAGGTTTTGGAACTTTAGGGCTTTTAGATGCTATAGAAAAATATGAACCTTCAAAAAAAACTAAATTTAATACTTATGCTACAACAAGAATAATGGGAGCAATTTACGATGAATTGAGAAATCTCGATTGGATCCCAAGAACCATAAGGCAAAAAACAAAACAGCTTGAATCAACAATGAATAAATTGGAAGAAGAACTTGGGAGAACTCCGACAGATGAAGAAATAGCTTCAAAACTTAATATATCTTATGATGAATTACAGAAATGGTATACAGAAGCTAATGGAACAACTCTTTTATCTTTATCAGATCTCTATTCAAAACAAAATAATGATGGAGAACCAATAGAATTTATAAATACTGTTGAATCTCCTGAGATCAAAAACCCTGAGAAAATAATGGAAAAAAATGAAATAACTGAACTTTTAGCTAAAGCTATAAAAGAATTACCTGATAAAGAAAAAAAAGTTTTAATTCTTTATTATTATGAAGAATTAACATTAAAGGAAATAGGGGAAGTATTGGATATTACTGAATCTAGGGTGTCTCAATTACATACCAAAGCTATTATAAGATTAAGAGCTAAAGTTGCAAAATTTTTAAATTTATCTCAAAATTTAGACAAAGAATTTGAAAAAAAATAAGAAATTTTGTAGGTATATTTTTTATGGACAAATTAAAAGAGATGCTTAAAACATTAAATTTTAGTGAAAAATCAAAAAAAATTATTGTTGAGGCTTATACTTTAGAAAAAGCCTTAGCTGAAGGTTGTAAGAAATTACATGCATCTATTAATGAAGTTGAGTATGAGATATTAGATTATGGATCAACTGGTTTTTTAGGTTTAAATAAAAAACCTTATAAAATACTAATTTATAAAGTTTCCAAAGTTGTTGAGGAAAGATTAGAAGAAAAAGGTATTGAAGAGGGAGTGAAAGTAGAAGAGATACTTGATCCAGATGGCAAATTTTCTGTTATTCTTGGTAAAGATGGTGTATTACTTAAAGTTACTGCACCAAAAAAAAGAGAAGGAAAATCTGTTAAATTTAATGAGGTAATAAATGTAATTAAAACTAAAAATGTATTAAATTACAATGAAAAATTTATAAAAAAAGTTGTGGAAGAAGCAAAAGGAGAGTATGTTAAAATAGGAACTTATAATGGTCTTTATGAAGCTTCTTCTACATTCCAAATAAGGCTTTCTCATGATGAAATGAGTGCATCTGTAATAGCTTTCCCACCAAAAGCAAGAGGTTTTGAATTAACTTATGATGAAATAATTGATGGGCTCAAAAGTAATGGAGTTATAGAAGGGATTTTAAAGGAGGAGATAGAAAAGCTTGTTGATGAGAAGATTTATTACCAGGATGTGATTGTTGCTAAAGGAAAAAAACCTGTTAATGGTGAAAATGCACAATTTGTTTATTATTTTGATATAAATAGTGATACAAATACTTATAAAGAAATAATAGAAAAAGGAAGGTTTGATTTTAAATTAATTAACAAAAAAATCCAGAATGTTTTAAAAAATGATTTACTTGTCGAGAAAAAACCTTTTTCTGAAGGTGAACCAGGATATACTGTAACAGGTAAAATTTTACCTGCAAAACCAGGACAGGACAAACAGATTCCAGCAGGAGAAAATACTATTTTAAGTCCGGATGGATTACAGTTAAGAGCTGCTATAGATGGACAAGTAATAAAAAAAGGAAATAAAATTTGTGTAGAACCAGTTAAGCATATTCAAGGGGATGTTGATATTAAAGTTGGAAATATTGTTTTTGTTGGTTCAGTAGTTGTTCATGGCTCTGTCCAGGATGGGTTTTCAATTAAATGTAAAGGGACTATTGAAGTTAGAGGTTCTGTTGGGAAATGCACATTAATTTCTGATTCAGATATATATATTGCAGAGGGTATTCATGGACAGGATGAAGCAGAAATAATAACAGAAGGAAGTGTTTTTGCTAAGTTTATTGAAAATGCAAAAGTATCTGCAGGTAAATTCGTTATTGTAGATGACCATATTGGTCATTCAAATGTTGATGCTAATGAATATATTGTTTTGTTTGGCCGTAGAGCTCAGTTGTATGGTGGTATTATAAGATGTGGAGTTGAAGTTAATTGTAAAACTTTGGGAAATATATCATATTCTGATACTATTGTTGAAGTTGGAGTTTTACCAGAGCTTAGAAGGGAACATGAAAAGCTTATTAATGAAAAAAAGAAACTTGAAGAAGAAATATCTACTTTAAAACTTGATATTTCAACTCTTGAGGATCTTAGAAAAAATAGAGCAAAATGGAATGAAGAAAAACAAAATTTGTACAAAGAAAAAGTTGAAAGATATAAAGAATTAAATGAAATTTTAATAAATTTGGAAGATAATTTAAAAGAAATTATTTCTAAAATTAATGAAATGGATATTGGTGGAAAAGTATGTTTTAAATCTATTTGTTATCCAAATGTATATATAAAAACAAAAAATGCTGAATATAAAGTTGAACAGGAATTAAGAGGTGGAACTTTCTATGAAAAGGAAAATAATGTTATGATAGGTCCATATGAGCCACCAGCAGTTGACAGAAGATTATTTGATAAAAGAATGTTATCATTAAGAGGTAAGTTATAAAATGCCTATAAGACCTATTGATTTTCAAAATACTTATCTTAGGATTGAAGAGCTAAGTAAAAATGTAAGTTATTTTATTAACCAAAAAAATATTTCTGATCAAATAAAAGGTGAAAATATAAACAATAGAATGAATGAAATAAAAGAAAAAGTAACAAAAATAGAAAAAATTATTGATTATGAAAATAGAATTTCGAGATTATTAAATGATAATGCTTTTTCAGAAGGAAAACAACAAAAAAATAAAAATTATTTTAATAATCAAAATGAAGAAAAAGAAGAAGATATAAAAAAAAACAAAAATAAATTAAAACAAAAATTTATTACTGGAAAAAGCGAAGAAGATCATATTATTGATAGAAAGGTATAATATTTAATTGGGTTATGACTTATGTATTATTAATGATAATATTTCTACTTATTTTTTATCTTATTATTTATAATCAAATAAATAAAATTAGGAAAGAGTATTTAAAATCAGATATAATTGAAGAAATAAGGGAGATAACAGAGGCTTTTTCCAATAAAGCAAATGATTATATTGTTATTTTAGAGGATCTTATAAAAGATGCTGAAAAAAAGAAAGAAGAATTAAATTTAATTATTAATTATGCTGAAAAAATAAACATTGTAGAATTGCTTACTCAAAAAAAAGAAAATAAAAATTATAAAAATTTTAAAGATATTAAACCTGAGAATAACGAAATAAATAAAGATTATGAAATAAATAGCAATTATATCGAAAATAAAAAAGATATAAAAGATTTTAATATTAAAGAAAACTTGTTTAATGAAGAAGAATTAAATAATGATAATTTATATAATAAAAAGGATTTAAATAATGAATATTTAAAATTAAACGATAATAATCTCAAAGAAACAAAAAATATTAGTCTAAATCAAATTGAAAATGAAGTTGAAGCATTAATAAAATTAGGTAAGAGTTATGAAGAGATAGCAGATCTATTAAAAAGACCTGTTTCTGAAATAAAACTCTTATATAATATTGCGAAATTAAAAAAAGATAGATAAAAATAAGATTAATAAAAAAAGGAAAATAATATGAGCTTAATTGTTGGAATTGACCTTGGTACTACAAATTCTGTTGCTTCTGTTTATTTAAATGGGGAAATTAAAATAGTCATAAATGATATGGGTGAAATTATTACTCCTTCTGTTGTTTATATAAATGAAAATAATGAAGTTCTTGTAGGTCAAAAAGCAAAAAATTTAAGAATGCTTCATCCAGACAATACTATTTCTTCTATTAAAAGATTAATGGGAACAAATCATGTTTTTAAAATTGGAGGTAGAGAATATACCCCAGAACAAATTTCAGCTTTTATTTTAAAACATATAAAAGAGCTAACAGAAAAATTTGTTGGAGAAGAGATAAATGATGCAGTTATAACAGTTCCTGCATATTTTAATGATAATCAAAGGAAAGCTACTATAGATGCTGGAAGAATTGCAGGTTTTAATGTAAGAAGAATAATAAATGAACCAACAGCCTCCTGTCTTGCCTATGGATTAAATAAAAATAATTTCGATGGAATTGTCCTTGTTTATGATTTTGGTGGGGGTACTTTTGATGTTTCAATTTTAGATGTTGGAGAAGGTGTATATAATGTTATATCAACATGTGGTGATAATAAATTAGGAGGGATGGATCTAGATCAAGCGCTTGTTGAAGTTGTTTGTGAAAATTTTTTTAAAGATTTTGGGATTGATTTACATCAAGATAAATTTGCAATTCAAAAACTTTATGAAGAGTGTGAAAAAGCTAAAATATTTTTATCAACCTATGATAAAACAAGGATAACTATTCCTTTTATCTCAGCAAATAAAAAAGGTCCACTTCATTTAGATTATGAAATTACAAGAAAAGATTTTGAAGATATTATTAAAAACTATGTAGATTATACAATTCAGATAGTTGAAAAAGCAATTCATGATGCAAATTTAGAATTGGATTCAATTGATAAGGTTTTACTTGTTGGTGGTTCTTCAAATATTCCTTTGGTAAAAGAGAAGTTGAAAGAATTATTTGGAGCAAAAATTGATAATTCAATTAATCCAAGTGAATGTGTGTCAATAGGTGCATCTATACAAGGAGCAATATTAAATAAAGAAATAGATGATATTGTACTTGTAGATGTTATCCCAATCTCTCTTGGGGTTGAAGTAGAGGGAAACCTTTTTATACCTATAATAAATAGAAACACACCAATACCAGCTGAAAATAATAGACTTTTTACAACAATAAAAGACAATCAAAGATCTGTTGAAATAAATGTTTATCAGGGAGAAAGAAAAGTTTGCTCTGAAAATATTTATCTTGGAAAACTTATTTTAGAGAATATAAAGGAAGCAAAAGCAGGAGAACCTAAAATTAGAGTGTTTTTCTCTATTGATGTTGATGGAAAACTAGAAGTAAAAGCATACGATGAAGATACTAAAGTAGAACAATCAATAAAATTTGATTCTTATAGAAAATTAACAAAGGAAGAAGTTGATAAACTAATAGAAAATGCAAAAAAATTTGAGCAGCAAGATCTATATTTTGAGTCTTTAATAAAAACTAAAACTAAAATAAAAGTTCTAAAAGAGAAATTAAAAGATTATATTTCAGAGATCAAAATTAAAGATGAGATTATGAATGAGATAAAATTTTTATTTGAAGATATCGAAAATAATATAGATACTAATGATTTAAATAAATTGAAAGATTTGTATGGTAGTCTTATATATTATTGCGATGAGCTTTCATTTGAAAAGGAAAAATATATAAGTGAAGGATTATTAAAGGAGGATTGATGGGTGAATTATACTCAAATTTTTATTCAATATTAAATGTATCACCTAATTCCTCAATGAATGAAATAAAAAAACAATATAGAAAACTTGTTTTAAAATATCATCCAGATTTGAATAAAAATCCAGAAGCTGAAGAAATGTTTAAAAAAATTACAAAAGCTTTTCAGATTTTATCAAATCCTAAAACAAGATTAAAGTATGATTCTTCTATTATGAATGAAAAAGATGAATATTTTGTTAATTTGTCATTAAAAGATTATATAAAAAAAATTAATCTTGTTTTAAAGAGTAATTTTTTAAAAAGCAATAAAAATATTAGAAAAGAAGAATTAATAAGTATTGATTCATATACGTTAAATCTATCTTTAACTGATTTGTATCAAAGAATTGTAGATTCGGACAATGTTTATGTTAAAAAAGTTGCAATTTTAGCTATGTTACAAAAAAATTTAAATAGTTCTTATATTTTTTTATTAAAAGCACTAAAAAATGAAAAAAATCCAGAGGTTATTATTTTTGCTTTAAATTTTATGATTGAAAAGTATGGAAAAAAATTATTTTATGATATATATTTTCTAAAAGATCATCAAAATCAGGATGTTAAATTATACTTAATTGATCTATGTAAAGAAAATATTTGCTTAAAGAGTGAAGAGATTTTAAAAGAACTTTTAAATGATAGAGACCCTCTAATAAGAATTAAGGCTTTGAATGCACTTAAAGCTAATAACCCAGAATCTTTGTTGAATGTTATTTATAATTTAATTGCTGATGAAGATAAAATTGTTAAATCAGAAGCATTGAAAATTTATGAGGAATTAAAAAAAATATTAGTTTAAATAATTTTGAGAGGTAGTTATATGGCTTTTACACAAAAAGAATTTCAAATAATCCTTTTTAATATTGGGAATGTCGTTTATGGAATATCAATTGAAAATGTTTTTTATATAGAAAAATATATGACTCCAACAAAGATCCCAAATTCCCCAGCTTTTGTTGAAGGAATAATAAATTTAAGAGGTAGTGTAATCCCTGTTATAGATCTTAGAAAAAGATTTGGTATTAAAGATGCTCAAATTACAAATAAAACAAAAATAATAATAGTTGGAGTTGATAATAGAAGATTTGGATTTATTGTTGATTCTGTTTCAGAAGTAGTTACACTAAAACCTGAAGAGATAGAACCAACTTTACCAACTGTATCGGGGTTAAAATCAGAATTTATTTATGGAATAGGAAAAATAAAAGAGAAACTTGTTATAATTTTAAATGTTGAAAAAATACTCTTTGCAGATAAAAATGAGGAAATTGTTGGAAAATGATATTTTAAATATCAATTATGAAAATTTGTCTGATGAACTCTTTAATGAATTTTCTAAACTTGCTTATCAAAAGGTTGGTATATATTTAAAACCTACAAAAAAAATTCTTGTTGCAAATAGATTAAGAAAAAGATTAAAAGCATTAAATTTAAAATCATATGAAGAATATTACAAATATTTGATATTAAATCCATCAGAAATTACTGAATTTATAAACTCAATTTCTACAAATGAAACTTATTTTTTTAGAAACAATAATCAACTTGAAGTATTAAAAAATAAAATTTTACCTATTTTGTTTAAAAAAAAAGAAAAAGTTAGAATATGGTCAGCAGGTTGTTCTACTGGAGAAGAACCATATTCAATAGCTATCATTTGTGATATAATAAAAGTTTTATATAAAGTAGAAATAATTGCAACAGATATAAATACCAAGGTTCTTGAAGAAGCTAAAAAAGCAATATACAATGAAAGAAAATTAAGAGGAACAAATAAGGAAATATTAGAAAGTTATTTTATAAAAGTTGATGAAGAAAATTACCTTTTGAAAAATAATATAAAAAATAGTGTAAATTTTCTGCAACATAATTTATTACTTGATAATTATTTTAATGATATTGATGTAATTTTTTGTAGAAATGTAATGATTTATTTTGACAAAGATATTCAAAAAAAAGTTGTTGATAAATTCTTTCAAACTTTGAATAAAGGGGGTTTTTTATTTTTAGGTCATGCAGAAACCTTATATGTTATTAAAACAGATTTCAAATATTTAAAAATAGATGATTGTTCAGTTTATTATAAAGAATAAAAATTTTGAAAATCAAGTAAAGATTTTTATAAAGGGGAGTTTTTAAAAATATGGCTTTATTTAAGAAAGAAAATAATAAAAAGGAAAATAAAGATTTAATAACTCTTGAAACTTTAAATGAAGTTTTAAAAAAAGCATCATATGAGACATCTTTAAAACTTGAGGAATTTTTTAATCAGCAAATCATATTTACCGATTTTAAAATATTTAATATTGAAATAAACGAAATCCCATTAATTGTTGGTAATGAGAATGAAGAGGTTATTTCTGTATTGATTAATGTAGAAAATGAGCTTGCGGGGAAGATTATTTTCTTAACAACAAAAGAAAGTGGAGAAAATATTATAAGAATATTAACAGGTAAAAAAAAGGTAAATTTAGTTAATAAAAATGGTATTTTAACCGAAATTGCAAGAGGTTCTATAGAAAATTTAGCCCAAATTTTCATATCAACATTTATTTCATCAATATCAAATCTTTTACAAAAAACTATTATGCTTTCTATTCCAATGATTTCGTATTCATATAAATTTGCAATAATAAATGAGTTTGTTTATGATATTATGGAAAGTAGCGATTCCTTAATACTTTTTTCTGCTAAATTTAAAATAGAAAAAGAAAATATTGAAGGATTGTTTATTTATCTTCCAAAGGATATAAAAAATATAAAAATAGAACAATGAAAAAATTGGAAATAAAAATATAAATAAAAAATTAAAACAGGATATAACCAGGATGCAAGAAGAAAGAAAAGTTACTTTGAATGATATTTATATTGTACATGTTGGTATTGCTGATATGAGGTTTGGGAAAGCACCAGAAAAACTTAAAACAGTATTAGGAAGTTGTGTCGGGATATGTGTTTATTGTAAGAGATATAAGATTGGAGCTCTCGGACATGCAATGTTGCCAAGCAAACATAATAATCTTATAAATGATTATAAATTTGTCGATACTTCAATAGAGAAAATATTAGAAGGTTTTGATAAATTAAAAATTTTATCTGCTGATCTTGAAGCTAAAATATTTGGAGGAGCAAAGATATATTTTTCAGATACTGCAGGTATTTTACCTGATATTGGTAAAATGAATGTTGAAATGGCAAGGAAAGTTTTACAGAAGTATAAAATAAGAATTATTGCAGAGGATGTTTTTGGACAACTTGGAAGAACTATAATCTTTGATCTTGAAACAGGACTTGTTCATTCTAAATTATTTTCTGGGAGTGAAAAAATATTTTAAAAGGTGAAATTATGGAAATAGATCAAAAATATAAAAAAGCTTTTTTAGAAGAAGCGAATGAAATTCTTGAAAAAATAAACTCTTCACTTATTGATCTAGAAAATGAACCTAAAAATATTGAATTAATAAATGAATTATTTAGATATATTCATTCACTTAAATCTGAAGCAGGTTTAATGGGATTAAATAATATATCAGAAATAGCTCATAAAATGGAAGATCTACTTGATCTTTTAAGATCAATAAAAGTTAAACTTACAAAAAAAGAATTTGATATTCTCTTTTTAGGGTTAGATTATATTCAGGAAGGAATTAGTAGGTTAGCAAAAAAGTGGGAAGATTTTGAAATAAATGAGAAATTAATCAATAAATTTGAAAGTGTAATTAATTTTTATAAAGGAACAAATCAAAAAATTAAAAATGAAGAAAATAGCGAAGATGAGGTTCATGAACTTTCTATTGACGATTTATTAGGTGATTCTTCAAATAAAAATAGTGATTTAAATAATATTAAAAATGATAATAATGCAAAAATTATAAAATTTGATGATTTAATAAAAAAATTTAATTTAAATGAATTTCAAAAATCAAATATCTTGTCAATAAAAGATAAAAATAATGTTAGATATATTATTGTAGAAATTTTAGAATCTTCACCAATGAAATATCCAAGGGCTTATCTTGTTTGGTATAATTTAAATTCAATAGGAGAAATACTTGCAACTTATCCAGATATTGAAAAAAATCCAAATGATGAAGATTATAAATTTTTATATGTAGTAGAATATTTTAAAAATGGTCCAAAAGAATCAGAAATAAAAGAAGCTTGTAATGTTGACGAAATAAACGATTTTAAAGTCTTAAGTATTGATTTTGGACTTGAAGAAACAAAATTTAGAGAAACTGATAGAAAAGATTTTATAAAAGAAGAAAAAGATGTAAAAAATGATTTTATTAATAATACAAGTGAGGAAGATTTAGATACAGAAGATTTAAAAATTAAAAGTGATCTACAAAAAACTCAGAAAACAAGCATAACATCTATAAGGGTTGATATAGAAAGACTAGATGCTTTATCAAGACACATAGGGGAACTTATTATAAATAAGTCTAAATTTATTCAAGCAATAGAATATTTAAAAAGTGGTAAAGAAATATCAGAAGTAATAAATTATATGGAAGAAGCTGAAGCTGAGCTTGATAGGATAACTGATGATATGCAAAATATTATAATGTCTTTAAGAATGATTCCAATAAGTAATGTTTTTAATAAATTTCCAAGAGTAGTAAGGGATTTAGCAAGAAGAGTTAATAAAGAAATTAATCTTGAAATTTCTGGGGGTGATACAGAGATAGATAAAAAAATTATTGAAGAAATTCAAGATCCTATAACCCATCTAGTTAGAAATGCTATAGATCATGGTATTGAAACAAGTGAGGAAAGATTGAGACTTGGAAAACCAAAAATAGGAACAGTAAAATTAGCTGCATATCAAGAAGGAAGCAATATTGTTATAGAAATTTCGGATGATGGTAAAGGGATTGATAAGGATAAAATTAGAGAAAAAGCTTTAAAAATGGGATTAATTTCTGAGTTTGAGTCTATAAATGATCAAACACTATATTCTTTTTTGTTTTTACCAGGATTTTCTACAAAAGACAAAGTTACTGAATTATCCGGTAGAGGAGTAGGGTTGGATGTTGTTAAAGAGATGATTGAAAAACTTCGAGGAAAGGTTGAAATTCACTCAGAAAAAAATGTTGGAACAAATATAAGAATAATATTGCATCTTTCTTTAACAATAATGGAAATATTGCTTGTAAAAGCAAAAGATGATTATTTTGCAATTCCAATTTATACTATAGATCAAACAGATAGAGTTCCTGTTTCCTCTATTGAAAAATTAGAGCAATATGATATTATAAGGTATAGAGGTGAAATCTATTCTGTTATTTTTCTTTCAGATCTTGTTGGAAAAGGTAAAACATTTAAAGCTGTTGATGAGCTTGTTTATATTGTAATTGTAAAATTTAATGAGAAAAAAATATGCGTTGTAATAGATGAATTAATAGGTGAGCAGGATATAGTTTTACAACCTCTTGATCATATATTTGAAAAAGTTAAAGGAATTTCAGGAGTAGGATTACTTGGAGATGGTTCTATTGCACTTATATTAAATGTTCCTGAAATTGTAAGAGAATATATAGATAAAAATGCAAGACTTTTTGAAATGCTTTCTGAAAATTTTAATATTATAGAATTTCATGATAATATTGTTAAAGAAGGTTTAAGCGGAATAGAAAAAATAGGAAGTGAAAATGTTGATAATGAAAATAATTTAAACAATAAAACAGGTTTTATAAATAATGAAATAAAAGACAAAAGCAATGGTGAAAAAATTGATACTAAAAATGATAATGTTAATAAAAATAGCAAAAAAAGTTTTGATAATATAGATAAAGAAAAAATAACAGAGTTATATTTAAATTAATAATTTAGTTGAAAAAAAATATAAATATATTAAATTATATTAAATTAGTTGAAAAGGATTTTTATATATATTTTGGGGGTTTAAATGGGTGCAAGAATTCTTTTAGCGGATGACCTTTCTTTTGTTAGAATGATGCAAAAAGATCTACTTGAGAAAGAAGGATATGAGATAGTTGGGGAAGCTGCTGATGGTATTACTGCTGTTCAAAAATATAAAGAATTAAGACCTGATATTATAATTCTCGATATAACTATGCCTTATATGAATGGTCTTGAGGCTATGAAAAAAATTTTTGAGTTTGATCCAAACGCAAAAATTATAATATGTTCAGCATTAGGGCAACAATTATTAATTATAGAAGCTATAAAAGCTGGTGTTAAAGATTTTATAGTAAAACCATATAAAAATGAAAGGATGTTATCTGCTATTAAAAAAGCCCTCTCTTCATAATTTTTTTTATTCATTTTTTCTTTTTATAATTTTTATTTTCAAAATTTTATCTATAATTTTAATTCATTAATTTCAAATTAAATAGTTCAATTAATTTTAGAAATTTTTATATCAATATATAATTTTTTAATGTTAATAGTATTATTTAATATTTTATTTTTTTCTTTATAAGTATATTTAAATTTAATTTTATTAAAATACTTACAAATCTTAAAATTAAATTTTGAAATAGTAAAATATTTTTAAAATTTAGTTTGTTTTTTAAAAATTCAAACTATAATATATTTAAATTGAATAATCCAGTAAGGAGAGAAATTTTATGAAAAAAATATCAATCATATTTTTACTATTTATTTTTTTATTCATTTTTAATTTAATTATTTTTGCTCAAGAACAAGATAATAAATTTTTTGATATGAGTATGTACATGGGAAATGCTGTTATAAATGGTGTAACATATTTTACTATTTCACTAAGACCCACATTAACTTTTGGTAAATTTTCAATTGGATTTGATCTATATTTTGAACTTGATCAAAATGCAAATCTTAGAAAAGAAGGGGATAAATATGTTGGATGGGCTACATGGCAGGATTGGATAAATAAGATATTATTTATACAATATGGATTTAAAGGTGAGCCTATATATGCTAAGATTGGTGTTATTGAAGATGCGACTCTTGGCCACGGGCTTATAATGCAAAATTATTCAAATGCTTTGTATTTCCCAGAAATTAGAAAAACAGGTTTTGCTTTTGATTTGGATGGGTTACTTTTTAATTTTCCATATGTAGGTTTCGAGTCTTTTATTGATGATTTGAAAGATCCTGATATTTTTGGATTTAGAATTTATACAAGACCACTTTTATTTTTACAGGTTCCAATAATTAACCAACTAAGATTAGGGTTTTCAATTGTTTCTGATACTGATCCTCTAAGTACTTCCCCATATACTGATTCAAGTTCTAAAGATGATGTCGTAACAATAAGTGGAATAGACTTTGATATTCCTATTATTAATAATGATATTATAAGTTCTCTTTATTTTTTTGATGTGGGGTTTATAAAAGGCAAAGGTTCAGGATTAAAAACAGGAATTCACTCTTTATTTATAAAGACAATAGGACTTGGTGTTGAAATTTTAAACTATCAAGATAAATTTATTGCTCCTTATTTTGATTTATTATATGAAAATGTAGATATTAGAAACAATAAATACAATGCTCTCGATAGTGTAACAGGTTATTTTGGTTTTAGAGTATTTGCATATTTAAATATTTTGAAAGATATTATTTTTACTTATGCTGAGATTTCAGGACCTTTTAATAAACCATCAGTAAAACCATATTTTATTGGAACAATTGCTTTAAATGAAGGACTTATTCCATTTTTATCTTTTAGGTTATTTTTTATTAGATCAAATATTGAAAAATTTTCAGATATTTATACATGGAATGACCCACAAGCACTTTTAAATTCTTATTTAAAAATGGAAATAAAACTTATTCCAGGAAGTGGTACTGCTTCTATAACATTATCATATGAAATTAAATATAAAATTGAAAATGGTGTAGTAGTTAAAGTAGCAACAAGCTATTTTACTACAGGTATACAATTTTAGTATAAAGGGGGTATAAAATTATGAGAAAAAGTTTATTTATTTTTATATTGATTTTTATTTTAATATTATCTTCTAATACCTTTGTTTATTCACAAGAAAAACAATCATCTTCTTCAACATCCAAAGAACAAAATGTTGCTGCAAAAGTAGTTTACCCAGTTGGAGAAGTTTTAATTTATGATCTTTCTAAGCCTTTAGATCAACCAAAAAAAGCTACTGTTGATATGTTATTATATTCAAATTATAAAATTGAAACAAAAGAACAATCATCTTTGGAAATGATATTGAATGATGGAACTGTTATAAAAATTTCAGAAAAATCTATTTTTGAAATTAAAGAATTAAAAGAAATCGTAGATCAAAATAAGAAAACAAAAAAATCAGTTTTTAGTCTTATAAGTGGGGCAGTTAGGGCAGTTGTTGCTAAAGTAAAAGGTCAGGATTCAACTTTTCAAATTACAACTCCAAATGGAGTAGCTTCAGTAAGAGGAACAGATTTAGGGATAATTGTAAACCCAGAATCAGGCCAAACAGACCTTTTTGTTTTTAAAGGAGTTGTTGCTTTTGGACAGTCTATTGATAACCAAATATTGGTAGAAGCTGGGAAAATGGCTTCAATACTTGGAAATATTATGTCTCAGGTTGTTGATATTCCGGAAAATGTTAAAAATCAATTTCTTGAAAAAATGAAAACTGAATCACCAGAACCTGTTGAAACTATTGGAGAACAAACTCAAACACAAACTTATCAAATCCCAGAAGAAAAAAAAGAATCAGTGAAAAAAGAAACTGAAAAGAAAGCAAAATCTGCAATTGAAGAGTGGATAGAAAAAAATTTAAATTTAATAGGTGACTTTGGAACAATTGTTATTGATGGTAAAATATGGTCTTTGTTTACTATAAATACTGAGTTTGTGTTAGGTAATGTCGGGATTGGGGTTTATGCACCTATTATTTTTGACCCTGCAAAAGGTGGTCTTTTTGAACCAGCTAATTGGTATAATTATAATGAATATATATTTGGTTTTGGTTCAAAAGAACAAACAATAAATACTTTATATAGTATTATTTCAAAAATTAAATATTTAAGAATAAATGAACACGATGATCCATTCTATTTTAAGATTGGAAGCATTGATGATTTTATAATTGGTAATGGTTTGAATATGTATTATTATTCTAATATGTTAAATTTTCCAGCAATAAGATACCTTGGTGTTCAATTAAAATTTGAATCTGAAGTTTTTGCTTTAGATATTATGACTAATAATATATTGCAACCTTCAATTGTTGGATTGAGACCATCTTTAAAACCTTTTAAAAATAATTTCCCATTGCAAATAGGAGTTGAAATAATAGGGGATTTTGAACCATTATATGATGAAACAAATAACAACCCTGTAATAGGTTCTATTGGTGCTGGTTTAATATTACCAGTTATACCAAATAACAATTTCTTTTCATTATTCCTCTTTAGTGATATTGGTACAAATTATTATTTTAATAAAACAGGAGAATTTGGATTTTTAAAAGGTTTTGGTGTTTTTGCTGGTGTAAGAGGTTCATATTTCTTTGGAACATATAGGGCAGAATATAGAATGATATATAATGATTTTATCCCACAATTATTTAACAATTATTATGATATCAGTAAAGAAAATACTTATGGTTATTTTAATAATAAAATATCAAATCCTTCAACTGAGAATAATATTATTTCTGGTTTTTATTTTAATATGACATTAAATATTACAAAGAAAATACATGGTACTGCTTCCTATGTTCATTATTTCTCATTGCCTCAATCATTTGTAGGAGTTTTAGGTGATACTTTAATTTTTGGTGTTGTTCTAGAAAAAGATTTAATTCCTAAAGTTTTTGGTGAATTATCTATAAAAAAAGTTAATTGGAATGTTTTTGTTGAAAAACCTTTCGAAAATTTTACAGATAATTTATTTGTATATTTAAAATTAGGTTATGAAGTTGATAAAGGTATTGCTATTATTATTGGTTATAATGTTTTCTTTGTTCCTGATGAAAATGGAGGGTATAAACCTTCTATTTCTTATACAGTTAATGCTCAACTTTCTTTTTAATTAATTGAATTTTAAATATTACTTTTAGAAAAAAGGAGGAATATTTTTTAATATTCCTCCTTTTTTATTTTTAATTTATTGATTTTTCATATAAATTATATAACTTCAATTTGATGCTATATAATAATATAATGGGAATTAGTTATAATAAATTTAAATAAAATAAAAACAATTATAAAAATAAAAAAGGTTTTGAAAATGAACTAAAGATAAATTATAAAAAAATAATGTTAATATATTTGGAGTTCTTTTATGAAAAATATAAGAAATTTTAGTATAATAGCTCATATTGATCATGGGAAAACAACCTTAGCTGATAGATTAATTGAATGGACAGGTCTTCTCCCAAAGGAAGAAAAAGAAAAGCATAAACAAATTCTTGATACTATGGAAATTGAAAAAGAAAGAGGTATAACTATAAAATCTCAAACTGTTAGGTTAATTCATAACTATAATGGCGAAAATTATATATTAAATCTTATTGATACTCCGGGACATGTTGACTTTACATATGAAGTTTCAAGAGCATTAAAAGCATGTGAAGGTGCAATTCTTGTTGTTGATGCATCACAGGGTATTGAAGCTCAAACATTATCAAATTTTTATTTAGCATTTAATGAAAATTTAGAAATATTACCTGTTATAAATAAAATAGATTTGCCCAATGCTGATATAGATATGTGTTTAACAGAGCTAAAAAATGAATTTGGTTATAATAAAGAAGAGGTTATTTTAATTTCTGCAAAGAATGGAACCAATATTGACATTTTACTTGATGAGATAGTTAAAAGAATTCCTTCTCCAAAAGGAGAAGAAAAAAATCCTTTGAAGGCATTGGTTTTTGATGCTATATATGATAATTATAAAGGAGTTATAGTTTATGTAAGAATTTTTGATGGGGAACTTAAAGTAGGGGATGAAATAATATTCATGTCTAAAAGTGATAAAATTTTTAAAGTAGATGAGGTTGGTTATATACAGTTAAAATATAAGCAAACAGATAAATTAATTGCAGGTGAAGTAGGTTATTTTACAGCAGTAATTAAAAATATTTCAGATGCAAGAATTGGTGATACAGTTACCCATAATGATAGAAGAGCAGAAAAACCTCTTGAAGGTTATAAAGATATTAAACCATATGTTTTTTCTTCTGTTTTTCCTGTAGATCCAGATGAGTTTGAAGCTTTATCATATGCAATGGAAAAACTAAAACTAAATGATCCTGCATTGGTTTATGAAAGAGATAATTCTTTAGCTTTAGGTTTTGGGTTTAGGTGTGGTTTTTTAGGAATGCTTCATCTTGAGGTATTTACAGAAAGATTATTAAGAGAGCACAATATTGAAGTCATTTTAACTGCACCATCTGTAACTTATCAAATTAAATTGAAAAATTCTGAAGAGTTTATATTTATTGATAATCCCTTAAAATTTCCTGATCCTATTGAAATAGAAGAAACATATGAACCTTATGTTAAAGCCGATATTGTAGTAACTTCTGAATTTGTTGGAAATTGTATAACTCTTGCTGAAAATTCAAGAGGTGTTCAAAAAAGTATAACTTATATTGATTCTAAAAGAGTTCTTTTGGAATATGAGATTCCTTTAGCTGAAATAATATATAATTTTTATGATAGATTAAAATCTATATCAAAAGGATATGCATCTCTTGATTATCAGATCATTGGTTATAAAAAGAGTAAGCTTGTTAAACTTGATATATTGGTAGCTTATGAAAAAGTTGATGCTTTTTCACAAATAGTTTTTGAAGGAACTGCTGTTGCAAAAGGAAGACAAATAGTTGAAAGATTAAAAGATATAATACCAAGACAACAGTTTCCAGTTGCACTTCAAGCTGCTATATATGGTAAAGTGATTGCAAGAGAAACAATACCTGCATATAGAAAAGATGTACTTGCCAAATGTTATGGAGGTGATATAACAAGAAAGAGAAAATTACTTGAGAAACAAAAAGAAGGAAAGAAAAGATTGAAAAGATTTGGAAAGGTAGATATTCCTCAAGATGCATTTGTAAAAGTTTTAAAATCAACTGAGAATGAAAATCAGTAATTGTATAAAAATAAATTTGATATTGACAAAAGGTTTTTTTAATGTAATTTTTTTAAGAATAATAAAATAGAAAAATGGAGGAGATATGGCAAAAATAGCTATTAATGGTTTTGGAAGAATTGGAAGATTAGTTTTTAGAATTATTTTTGAGAGAAATAATTTTGATGTGGCACTTATAAATGATATAACAGATACAAAAACATTAGCACATCTTTTAAAATATGATTCAGTTCATAGAAGATTTAATGGTGAAATTTCTTATGATGAAAATAATATTATTGTTAATGGTAAAAAAATTAGAGTTACAGCTGAAAAAGATCCAGAAAAATTACCTTATAAAGAACTTGGAATAGATTATGTAATTGAATCTACAGGAGTTTGGACAAAATATTCTGATTTGGAAAAACATTTAAAAGCAGGTGCTAAAAAAGTAATTTTAACAGCACCAGCAAAAGATGAAGTTAAAACTATAGTAATTGGTGTTAATGATGAAGATATTAAAAGTGATGATAAAATTCTTTCAAATGCTTCTTGTACTACAAACTGTATAGCTCCTGTTGTTAAAATTCTTGATGAGGCATTTGGGATAGAACAAGGCTATTTAAATACAGTTCATGCATATACAAATGATCAAAGAGTTCTTGATTTGCCTCATAAAGATTTAAGAAGAGCAAGAGCAGCTGCTGCAAATATAATCCCAACTTCAACTGGAGCAGCTAAAGCTGTTGCACTTGTATACCCAAAGATGAAAGGTAAACTTGATGGTGTTGCAACAAGAGTTCCTGTATATGATGCATCTGCTTCTGATTTTGTTTTTATAACAAATTCAGAAGTAACAAAAGAGAAAATAAATGAAACTGTTAAAAAAGCTGCTGAAGAAAAATATAAAGGGATAGTATATTATACTGAAGATCCAATAGTATCATCTGATGTTATTGGAACAACATATTCTTCTGTTTTTGATGCAGAACAAACAAAAGTTATGGGTAAAATGGTTAGAATTTTAGCTTGGTATGATAATGAATGGGGTTATTCAAATAGAGTTGTTGATTTAGCAGAAAAGTTTTTTAAATAGTTTATTTTATTAATGTTTTTATTTTTTATTCAATTTTTATAAATTGATTTTGTTAAGAAATTATTTTTTAAATTTATATTATTTTAATATTGGATTATTAACTTTTAATTAATTTGCTTCTTATTTATTTTCTTTATTTTAATTTTTTAGTTTTTGTAAATTTAGATAAAGTTTTATTTAAGTTTTACTTATTAATGATTTGATTTAAATAATTTTAAGGAGTATCTTATGATTTTAAATAGTAAATATTTTGTTGAAAATGGAGAATTTTTTAATAAGAAAGTAATAGTAAGAGTTGATTATAATGTTCCAACTGAAAATGGTAAAATAACAGACTTAACAAGGATTGAAAAATCATTAAAGACAATTAATTATCTTTTGAGTTCAAATGCTAAAATTATTTTAATTTCTCATAAAGGAAGACCAAAAGAAAGAAATAAAAAGGATTCCCTTGAACCTGTTAAAGATGCTCTTGAAAAATTACTTAAAGAAAACAATATAAAATATAATAGAGTTTTGTTTGTTGATGATTGTATAGGTGATAAGGTTAAAAATGAAATAAATAAAATGGAAAATAAAGATATCTTGATTTTGGAAAACTTAAGATTTTATAAAGAAGAAGAAGAAAATGATGAAAAGTTTGCTAAAGAACTTTCATCTTTAGCTGATATATATGTTTCTGATGCTTTTGGTGCTGTTCATAGAGCTCATGCTTCTATTACAGGAATTGCAAAATTTATTCCTTTTTATTATGGATATTTAATAAAAGAAGAAGTAGATAATCTTAATCATGTTTTACATTCTAAAGAATATCCAGTTGTAGCTTTAATTGGAGGCTCAAAGGTATCCTCAAAAATTGATGTATTAAATAGTTTGATAAATAAAGTAAATATACTTATTATTGGTGGAGCAATGGCTTATACTTTTTTAAAATCAAAAGGTCTTGAAGTAGGAAATTCTCTTGTTGAAAATGATAAATTGATTTTTGTAAATGATATTTTTTCTATTGCTAAACAGAAAAATGTGGAAATTGTTTTACCTGTTGATCATATAGTTGTTGAAAATATAGAGAATTATAAAAAAGTAATTAAAACTAAAGGTCCTGAGATTCCACAAGGCATGATTGGAGTAGATATAGGTCCTAAAACAATAAAAGAATTTATGAAAAACTTAAAAAGAGGCAAAGTTATTTTCTGGAATGGTCCTGTTGGTATATTTGAAAATAATGACTTTGCTAGAGGTACAATGGAATTAGCTAAAGGAATAGCAAAAATTAAAGCTATAAAAGTTGTAGGTGGGGGCGATTCAGTTGCTGCAATTAATCAAGCAAATGTAGAAAAATATTTTACTCATGTTTCAACAGGTGGTGGTGCTTCACTTGAATATATAGAAGGTAAGAAATTGCCAGGTTTAGAAATTTTTGAAGATTAATTTTTAATAATTTTTAATTAAAGATAAGTTTAATAAATAAATTTTTTAATAGAATAATTATTAAAGCAAGGGTGTTTATGAAATTAATTGCTGGAAATTGGAAAATGAATTTATCAAAAGAGGAATCTTCTAATCTTGCTAAAAGTATTCTTAATGAATTTAAAAACAACAAAAATGAAATTCTTCTTTGTCCTCCATTTATAAATATACCAGTTGTATCTGAAATATTAAAAGGTTCTAATATAAAAATTGGAGCCCAAAACATGTATTTTGAAGATAAAGGAGCATTTACTGGTGAAATTTCCCCAAAAATGTTGAAAGATTATTCTGTAAGTTATGTTATAATTGGTCATTCTGAAAGAAGGCATATTTTTAAAGAAAATGATGATCTTATAAATAAAAAGGTAATTAAAGCTGTTAAAGAAGGACTTATTCCTATTTTATGTGTCGGAGAGTTGTTGGAGGAAAGAGAAAAAAATATTCATTTTGATGTTGTTAAAAATCAAGTAGAAAAAGATCTTGAAAATGTAGATCTTATAGATCCTAATAAGCTTGTTATTGCATATGAGCCTGTTTGGGCAATTGGTACAGGGAAAAATGCAGAACCAAAAGATGCTTATGAAATGCATAAATTTATAAGAGAATTAATTGCAAAAAAATATGGAGAAGATTTTTCTAATAATTTAAGAATTCTTTATGGTGGTTCTGTAAAACCAGATAATATTGATTCTTTTATGATAGTTTCACAAATTGATGGGGTCCTTGTAGGAGGAGCTTCAATTAAATTTGAAGAATTTTCACGAATAATAAAATATAAAGGTTCAGGGTGTTAATTTTTAAATTTAACTAAAAATAAAAAATAATTTTTTAAAATAATTTGAATTATTATTTTTTTGAATAAAAATATATTGGAGGAATAAAAAATGATAACTGTTCTTTTAATTTTGTTTTTTGTTTTTGCTATTCTTTTAATTTTATCTGTTTTAATTCAATCTCAAAGAGAAGGACATCTTGATATGTTTGGTGGAGCAGGGAATCCTTTTGGTGTTCAAAGTACATCAGTATTTAATAAAATAACAACTATAATTGGAATTATTTTTTTTATAATTGTTTTTTTGCTATCTTTTTCATATAATAGAATGGGTAAATTACAGAGAGAAAAGTTAAAAAAGATAGAAACCCAGGAAAAAATAGAACAAAATAATTCAATCATAAAAGCAAACCCAAATATTGAAGAAAATAAAAATATGGAACAAAATGAAAATTCAGAAAAAACAAATGAAGCAAATGAAACTCAACAAAATGTAGAAAATAAGTAGTTTAAATTAAAATTATGTAGATTTAAAATAGAAAAATTTTAAATAATTATAAAATAAAATTAGGTAAATTTATGGAAAAAAATGTAAAACAAGTTTCAAGTATTAATGAGATTGAGGATTTAAATGTTGGTCTTAATACTTTCAATAAAGAAAGAAATTTATTGAAAAAACAGGTTTTAATTTTCGAATTAGCAAAAAAGTTCTTTTCAATTGATTTAATGGATGTTAAAGAAATATTAGATAGTTTCAAAATTCGTAAATTACCTAATTCAAATATTTATATAGAAGGTTTATTGAATTTAAGAGGTGAAATAATTCCAGTTATAAATTTACAAAAAAGGCTTGAGTTGGAAAATATTACTGTTGAAGATCTTTCAAAAACATTAGATCAAATTTCAGAAGAAAAATCAACACAAAAAAAAGTAGAACAAGGTTTAAATAAAAGTGAAGATTCAAAAAATGAAGAAAATGAAATAAAAGTTTTTAATGAAATAAATAAATATGGATTTAATCAAAATATAAATAACTCATCAGAAGATCTTATAAAAAAAGAGGATATAAAGGAAGATAGTAAAAACAGCGAACAAAAAGAAAATGAATTAAAAAATAATTTTGATAGGACTATTGTTGTTTGTTCGATGAAGGAAGGTCTGGGAGGAATAATTGTTGATAGGATTGTGAAGGTTACATATCTTGATGAGAATCAATATGAAGAAGCTCCTAAACTTTTAAGATTTATAGGTGATAAATTTATTAAAGGTTTTGTAAAAATAGATAATCAAATTATAGTAACTCTTGATATTGATTCACTATTTTTTATTTCTTAATAATATGTTTTTAGTATTTTTTTGAATTTATTTTAATATTATTTTTATTAATATTAATTGTATAAATTTAGAGTAATTTCTATTTTTATAAAATTTTCTTAAATTATTTAAAAAGTGTTCAATTGAAAAATATATAATCTAACTTATTTTAATAATGGAAAAGAATTATATAGTTAATTTTAATGGAAAAATTCCAAAAATAGATAGTTCTAGTTTAATATTACCAGGTTCTTATTTAATTGGTGATATAGAGATCTCTAAAGAAGTAATTATTTTATTTAATTGTGTTTTAAGAGGAGATCTTGATTCAATTTTTATTGATGAATTTTCAAATATTCAAGATGGAACTATAATTCATACTGATAAAGGAATAAAGGTTAAAATAGGAAAATTTGTTACAATAGGTCATGGTTGCATTATTCATGGTGCTCAAATTGAAGATAATGTTATAATAGGTATGGGATCAACACTTTTAAATAATTGTAAGATTAACTCAAATGTTATTGTTGCAGCTCATTCTCTTGTTCCTGAAAAAATTGAACTTGAAAGTGGATTTATATATGCTGGAGCTCCTGTAAAAAAGATTAAACCTTTATCTCAAAAACATTTAGATTATATTAAATATGCCTCACAAATATACAATAATCTTTTAAAAAAATATCGCGAAATTTTTTAAATTAAATAATTTTTTAATTTATTTACTTTAATTTATTTTTATAATTTTTTATATAATTTTTCATTTATATTTTTTTTATTTAATTATTTTGTATTTAAGGTTTTTTAATTTTATTTTTTATTAATAATTTTAATAAATTTTTTTATGAATAAAAAAAGAATTCTTATTTTAAATCCACCAATAAATGATTTCTCTCAATATGATCTTTTTTCAAAGCCATATGGACTTTTGAGAATTGCAAAACTTTTAAATATTTTAAATGTTGATTTTGATTTTATAGATTGTATGGATAAATATTTACCTTATTTTTCTAATAGAAACAAGTATATAAAGGGAAAAACAAAAGAGGATGGGACTGGAAAATTTTATAAATTTGAAATAGAGATTCCTGAGAAACTAAAAATAACAAATAAAAAATATTTTAGATTTGGATTATCAAATGAGGATTTTTTTGATTTTCTTTCAAATTTAAAAGAATTTGATTATGTATTCATAAATATAAATTTTTCTTTTCATTATAATATTATTTACGAAATAGTTCCAATAATAAAAAAACATTCAAAAAATTCCAAAATTTATTTAGGAGGTATTTTTTCAAAATTAGCAAAATATGATATATTAAATAATTTTGGTAATTTATTCAAATTTATAGATGGAATAGCACCACAAAATATAAATGAGTTTTTAGTATTTTTGATACAAAATAATATAACTAAAGAAGATCCCATTATGAAAATTAAGAAATTTTTTTTTAAAGAGCAAATTTATAAAATTAAAGATAATTGCTTTCAGAATAGTTTTAATGAAAATTTTAATAATATAATAATAAAAGATAGTTTTATTTTACCTTACTGGGATTTGTATGATAAACTTGATTATGGAATTTTGAGAACAACAGTCGGATGCCCTTTTAATTGCAAATATTGCGCTTCTAAATTAATAGATCCTAAATATGAAGAGATAGAAGATAATTTTATTATTGATGAGATAGAATATTTTTTTAAAAGAAAAATATTTAATATTGCTTTTTATGATGATGCACTTTTATTAAATAAAAGTCATTTAATAAATATTTTTAAAAAAATTGAACAAATAAAAGAAAGATTTGAAAATAATTTAAAAACTGATTTATTTTATAATTATTTAATAAATGATAAAATAAATGATATAAATAATAAAATTTCATTTTATCTTCCAAATGCAATTCATATTAAATTTTTTGATGAAGAAATTGCAGAGTGGTTTAAAAAATTAAATTTTAAAATGATTAGATTTGGTTTTGAATCTCTTGATGAAGAAAAAAATAAAATAAGAGGAGAAAAATTTGGTAAAGATGATATTTTAAGAGTTATTAATATAATTGAAAAGGCTAGAATAAATAAAGATTATATCAAATTTTATCTTTTAATAGGATTACCCGATCAAACATTTGAAGAGGTAAAATATTCAGTAAATTTTTTAACAGAAAATGGATTAAAAACATATTTTGCTTTTTATTCACCTATTAAAGGAACTTATTACTACAATATTATTTTAGAGAATTTCAAAAAAGGAATAATTAAAAATGATATTGAAGATTTTTTATGGCATAATCCTGCTATTTATACTTTTTTTAATACAGATTTTAATGAAGATATTGTTAGGAGTTATAAAAGATGCTCAAGAGAAGGAAAAATAATTACATAAAAGTTTATTTTTTAATAATTTTTATTTTTTCTATAATTTTTAATCTTAGTGTATTATCATTAGAAGATTCTTTCAATTTTAATTTTTATTCAAATGATTCTATTCCAATATTTGAAGATAGTTGTGCTTTTTCAATTCCTGATTTTATATTTTTATCTTTAAATGATTTTTCTTATATTATAACTTCATGGTTTTTTAATGGTTCAAAAATAGATAATCCTCTTTTTATTGGAAGTTTTATCTTTTTCCCAATATTAAATTTTTTAAATATTAAAAGCATTAATTTTAATAATATTTATCTCGATTTTAATTTTAATAAAAAAAGTACATTATATTTTTCATATAATTTTGGAATAAATAGTTTTGATATGATTGTTGGTCCTTATCTTTATGATTTTGTTAATTCATTAAATATAGATTCTTTTTTACTTGGATTACATCCTCTTCAAAGAGAAAAATTGCCATTTCCTTCAAGAAGACATATAAGATATCAATTTATTTATGATTTTTTTATAAATTTTAATGATTTTATTAATAGATTTTATAACAATAGTAATAGTAATAATAAAAATATTTATGGAAATAATGATCAAAATATTAATTTATTTAATTTTTTAAATATTTTATATATTAAAGGAGAAAGATCTTTTAATTCATTCTATTTTGATGAAAATAAAAATTTTTCATATTTTGAAAATTTCTATATTTTACAATTTATTGGGAATTTGAATTTTTTTAATAATTCTGATTTAAATCCACTTTTTATAATTGAAAAAAGATATTTATCAAATTTTTACAATCAATATGGGTTTCAGTTTGAACAAACAGCAAAATTGGATCATTTTGTGATTGGTTTATTTAATATTTATTATAATAATTATGAGGAGTTAAAAAATGAAAATGTAGAAAATGAAAACTTTGAAACTATACAAAGTAATGAAAAAAAATTTCTTTATTCTTTTTATTTTATTAAAGATATAATTCAACATAATGATATTGATTTTTCATTTGATATTTATGATCCTGATGGTGAAGGACTATTTCCTCTCTATCCCGATGGAGTATTTAATATTATAAAAATTGATTTAAATAACATAAATATAGCAAACTTTAAAAATATTTTTGAAAATGATAATTTAATTTCTAATTTAAATATTTATTTTGATTTAAGTTTAAACAATTATTATTATAATAAAAATAACGATTTTTGGGAAAATTTAGTCTATTTTAAAAATGATTTATATGGAAAAGTTAAAAATTATTCTGGTAATCAATTCTTTATAAATCATGTCTACAATATAAATTTTGAATCAACAAGTATTCTTTTTTCTAACATTAATATCTTATTTAATTCTGGAGTTAATTTTAATTTATATTTGAATGATAGATTTGTAAATACTTTATTTTTAGCTTCCCCTTTTTTTGATTTAAAAATAAGTGGACTTAATTCTGAAAGTTTCATATACCCTTATATCAAAATTTATAAAAAAAATGTTTTATTAAATTATCAGTATATAAAATATTTAAATCCAGATTTTTACAATATTTATATTTATCAAAAAGATTTATCAGGGGATTATATTCTTATTGATACTCAAGGAGGAAAATTCACAAAAGTTGATTCAAATTTGAAATTACCTTCTATTTATGGTTTAGAGGCAGGATTTGATATTAATATAAGTAAAAATTTTAAATTTAATCTGACTCTTGGAGGATATATTTTATTCAATAAATTTATTTTAATTTTTGATAAAAATTATGATAATTATCTTTATTCTGAAAATATTGATGGTTTTGATGTATATTTTTTAAAAGAGGGTGAAAAATATTATGTTTTTAAAAATAATAAATCTAATTATAAAGATTATTCTGTTTTTTTAAAATTTAGCTTTGAATATAATTTAAAAGATAAATTTTTTTTTGATATATCATTTAAAATGTATCAAACACTTGGAATAACAACATTTGGTAATGGATTTACAAATAATGATTTACTCTCTCTTGATTATAGTTTTTCAAATCCTAATACATATACATCATTTAAGGATAAAACATCATATGGCAGGACTTATGATGATAGAGCTTATAATTTTAATTTCAAAATAGGTTATTCAATATTTAATGATTTTAAAATTTTTTTAATGATAAATTATTTGGATGGGCAGCCTTTTGCATTTTATAAAATTTTTAAAAGTTCGAGTGGCCAAATAGCTCTAATTTATGATACAATTCAAGCTGAAAATTATCTTGGCATAAAAGGTGGACCAAGAGAAGATAGTATATGGAAAATACATTTGAAGATAGAAATAAAAGATATTTTTATAATTACAGTTTATAATTTAATAGATATTGGAAATGAACTTGGTGAGAATCAATTTAGTTTTTCAAGAAGTTCACTTGAATTAAACTTTCCTATTACATTTGAAATTGAACTTAATATAAATCTTTGATTTTAATTATTTTGCTTTTAATTTTCCGTCTAAAAAATTTAATTTTTATATAGTATATTAAAAACTAATTTCGTTTTTATAAATTTTAGTTTTAATTTTTTAAAATTTAAAAATAGAAGTAATTATTTATAAAAAATTTTTATAAAAAATTTGACAAATTTCTTAATTATATTTAAATATATAGTGAGATTTTTATATATAAAATTTTAAAAAAAAGGAGTTTTTTATGAAAAAAATTTTAACAATTTTGCTTGTTGTTCTTCTTGTTGTTTTCTCTTTTTCTTGTGGTAAAAAAGCAGCAAAAGCAAAATTTCATATTGGTATTGTTACAGGTACTGTTTCTCAAAGCGAAGATGATCTAAGAGGTGCTGAAGCATTGATAGCTTTATATGGTGATGCTGATAAAGGTGGTATTATTAAACATATTACTTATCCAGACAATTTTACTTCTGAAATGGAAACAACTATTTCTCAAATAGTTGCATTAGCAGATGACCCATTAATGAAAGCTATTATTGTTAACCAGGCTGTTCCTGGTACTACAGAAGCTTTTAGAAGAATTAGAGAGAAATATCCAAACAGAAATATTCTTCTTTTTGCTGGAGAACCACATGAAGATCCAAATGTTATAGAAAGTGCAGCAGATATTGCAGTTAATGCAGATAACATTGCAAGAGGGTATTTAATTATTTTAGCAGCTAAAAAAATGGGTGCAGATACTTTTGTTCATATATCTTTCCCAAGACATATGAGTTATGAACTTTTATCAAGAAGAAGAAATATAATGCAAGAAGCTTGTAAGGATTTAGGTTTAAAATTTGCATTTGAGACAGCTCCAGACCCAACTACAGATGTTGGAGTTGCAGGTGCTCAACAATATATTCTTGAAAAAGTTCCACAATGGTTACAAAAATATGGAAAAAAAGCTGCATTCTTCTGTACAAATGATGCTCATACAGAACCTTTATTAAAAAGAATAGCAGAACTTGGTGGTTTCTTTGTTGAAGCAGATTTACCATCTCCATTGATGGGTTATCCAGGTGCTTTAGGTATAGATCTTTCTAAAGAAGCAGGAAACTGGCCAGCAATTTTAAAGAAAGTAGAAGCTGCTGTTATAGCAGCTGGTGGTGCTAAGAGAATGGGAACATGGGCATATTCTTATGGATATACAACAACAGCTGGTTTAGGTGAATTTGCAAAAAGAATAATTGAAGGTGTTGCAAAACTAGATAGTTTTAAAGACTTATTAGATGCTTATATGAAATTTACTCCAGGAGCTGAATGGAATGGTTCATATTATATTGATATGGCAACTGGTGAACAGAAGAAAAACCATGTTTTACTCTATCAAGATACTTATGTTTTTGGTTTAGGTTATTTAGGAATGTCAAAAGAAGTAGTTCCAGAAAAATACTTTAAGATTAAATAATTCTTTATCTTTTATATCTAAAGGCAGAAGGATTATTTATCCTTTTGCCTTTATTTTTTTTAAAAATAAGTAATATTAAACTAAAACTCATTATGAGGTATTTATAATGAAAAATTTATTAGAAATGAAAAATATAACAAAGGATTTCTTTGGTAATGTTGTTTTACAAAATGTTAATTTGAATTTGAAAGAAGGTGAAATACTTGGACTTGTTGGTGAAAATGGAGCAGGTAAAACAACTCTTATGAAAATATTATTTGGAATGCCTATAATAAATCAAACAGGGGGATATCAGGGAGAAATATATATTGATGGAAAGCTTGTAAAATTTAATTCCCCATTTGATGCGATTTCAAATGGAATTGGAATGGTACATCAGGAATTTTCTCTTTTACCTGGATTTACAGCAGCAGAAAATATTTGTTTAAATAAAGAACCTCTTAAATATAATTTTCTTGTTGAAATTTTTGGAGAAAGGCTAAAAAATATTGATTTTGAAGAATTAAGAAAAAGAGCTGTTAGAGCCATTGAATTATTGGGCGTAAATATAGATCCTGATATGTTAATTTCAGAAATGCCTGTTGGTCATAAACAATTTACTGAAATTGCACGAGAGTTGGAAAGAGAAAGTACAAAAATTCTTGTTCTTGATGAGCCAACTGCTGTACTAACTGAAAAAGAAGCAGAAATATTACTAACTTCATTAAGAAATCTTGCAAAAAAGGGAATATCAATTATTTTTATAAGTCATAGGTTACAGGAAGTTATGGACATCTCTGACAGAATCGTAGTTTTAAGAGATGGAAAAGTAGTAGGAGAAGCAGAAACTAAAAAAACAAATATTAAAGAGATAGTTGATTGGATGGTAGGTAAAGATATAAAAGAGGAAAGGAAGATAAATATTAATATAGATAGGAGTAAAGAAAAACCTATTTTAGAGGTTAAAAATTTATGGGTTGATATGCCTGGAGAAAGTGTTTATGATGTTTCTTTTGATGTTTATGATGGTGAAATTTTTGGAATAGGGGGACTTGCAGGACAAGGGAAACTAGGTATACCTAATGGTATTATGGGATTTTATCCTGCAGGAGGTGAAGTTTATTATAATGGTAAAAAAGTTGATATAAATAATACAAGAAAAGTTATAGAAATGGGTTTTGCTTTTGTTTCAGAAGATAGAAGAGGTGTAGGGTTACTTCTTGAAGAACCAATAGATTGGAATATAGGGTTTACTGCTATGCAGATTCAAAGTAAATATTTAAAAAATATTCTTGGTGGTTTAATTAAATGGAGAGATGATAAAGCATTAGAGGAACTTGCAAATTATTACATTAAAAAATTTGAGATAAAATGCACAAGTCCAAAACAAAGTGTTCAAGAATTATCTGGAGGAAATCAACAAAAAGTTTGTCTTGCAAAAGCATTTTCATTAAATCCAAAATTATTATTTGTTTCAGAACCAACAAGAGGGATAGATGTTGGAGCTAAAAAACTTGTACTTGATACTCTTAAAGAATACAATGAAAAAAATAAAACAACTATAGTTGTTGTTTCATCAGAATTAGAAGAGCTAAGATCTATTTGTAATAGAATTGCAATTGTAGATGAAGGAAGAATAGCTGGAATTCTTGATGCAAAAGCTTCTTTAGAAGATTTTGGATTATTAATGGTAGGAGCAAAAAATTAAAAAAACTTAAAAAAAATAAATTAAAAAATTATATAAAAAATTTAGAAATAAATTGATGTAAGAATTAATAATTTAATTTAAGGAAAAAATAAAAATAATTTAAAAATAAGGTATAAAAGTGATAAAAAACATAAATAAAAAAGGGATTAATATGGATAAAATAAATAAATTTATTGAAAAAGCAGGCTGGCCAAGAATAATAATTGGTATTTTTTTATTAATTCTTTTTGCCTGTGCTCCTCTTGTAAAATTAAGTCTAGCAAGATCAATATCTGATACTCTTATAAGAGTTGGTATGAATGCTGTTATGGTTCTTGCTCTTGTTCCAATGGTACAATCTGGTTGTGGTTTGAATTTTGGTCTTCCTCTTGGCTATCTTGCTGGTATTTTAGGAGCTTTAATAAGTATTGAGTTAAATTTAAAAGGGCTTTTTGGTCTTCTTATTGCTATGGGAATTTCAATTCCTTTTGCAATAATTTTTGGAATTGCTTATGGTGCTTTGTTAAATAAAGTAAAAGGTGATGAAATGATGATAGCTACATATGTAGGTTTTTCATCTGTTTCATTTTTTTGTATTTTATGGCTTCTTCTACCGTTTAAAAGTCCTGTTATGGTTTGGGGATATGCTGGTAGAGGATTAAGAACAACTATTTCTGTTCAAAATTTCTGGCAATCAGCTTTATCAGATATACTTTCTTTTAAAATAGGAGAAAATTTTTATTTTCCAACAGGGATGTTTCTATTTTTTGGTTTAATGTGTATATTAATATGGGCTTTTTTCCATACAAAAATAGGAACAGCAATGACTGCTGTTGGTTCTAATCCTGATTATGCTAGAGCATCAGGTATTAATATTGACAAAATAAGAATGTTATCTGTTGTAATGTCAACAGTTCTTGGGGCTCTTGGAATAATAATATATGAACAAAGTTATGGATTTATACAAATTTATAATGGTCCTTTTTATTTAGGATTTCCAGCAGTTGCAGCTATATTACTTGGAGGAGCTTCAGTTCATAAAGCAACTATTGCTAATGTTGTAATTGGAGCATTTTTATTTCAAGGTATTTTAACTATGGCACCTTCAGTTATAAACAGTGCATTAAAAACAGATATGTCAGAAATATTTAGGATTATTATATCAATGGGAATGATATTATATGCTTTAACCAGAAAAACTAAATTAAGAGCATAAAAATTTAAAAAGAAAAATTAAAGGCTGGGTAATATGAAAGAAAAATTTGAAAATAATGAAGATTTAAATAAATTAAATTTTACAAAAATAATAAATTTTATAATAAACTTTATTAAAAAAGTATTTGTAAAATATCCTGTTCCAGTAATGTTTATAATATTTTTAATAGTAACTATTCCAGCTTCTGGTTTTAGCTGGAAATACCTTATAAATGAATTGTTTAATAGGTTAGCAAGAAACTCCTTTCTTGTTCTGTCTCTTTTACTTCCAATAATGGCTGGTATGGGAATAAATTTTGCAATGGTATTAGGAGCTATGGCAGGGCAGATATCTTTGATTTTGATTACTGATTGGAGTATAGTAGGGTTACCAGGTTTTTTTCTTGCTATTTTATTAGCTATTCCTATTTCAATATTATTAGGGATTCTTTGTGGTTATATTTTGAATAGGTCAAAAGGAAGAGAAATGGTAACATCTATGATTTTAGGCTTTTTTATGAATGGTTTTTATCAATTTATAGTTTTGTACCTTATGGGGCCAGTCATTCCAATAAGAAATAAATTGATTCTTTTATCTAGGGGTTTTGGAATTAGAAATGCAGTTAATCTCCAAGGTATAAGGCAATGTATTGATGATTTAATTCCTTTAACTATATTAAAAACAGATTATGATCCTGGAATAAAAATTCAAGTTGCTACTTTTTTTGTAATATTTTTATTTTGCTTATTCATTGTATGGTTTACAAAAACTAAGCTTGGGCAAGATATGAGAGCTGTAGGAGAAGATAGGCTTATTGCAGAATCAGCTGGAATTAATGCTGATCAAACAAGACTAATAGCTATAGTTATTTCAACAATTTTAGCATCAATTGGACAAATAATTTTTTTACAAAACATTGGTACTTTATCAACATATAATAGCCATGATCAAACTGGACAATTTGCTGCTGCATCATTACTAGTCGGTGGAGCTACTGTAAGCACAGCTACTATCGGGAATGTATTTTTAGGAGTAATTTTGTTTCATTTAATGTTTATAGTTTCTCCAATGGCAGGTAAAAACTTGATTGGTAATGCCCAAGTAGGAGAATATTTTAGAGTTTTCGTATCTTATGGAATAATTGCGATTGCTTTAGTATTATATGCATGGAAAAGATTTAAGGAAAAACAAAAAGAAAGAGAAGCAACAAGATTTAGAGAATTAAATAAATCTAAGTAAATCATTTAGGATATAATAATGTTTTAATAAAATAACAATAATATAATTTAAAAAAAGGACTATTTTATGGATAAAAAATTTATGAACAAAATAATAAATAGAGGAAATTTATTTAAATTTTTGTTTGCAGTTTTGTATATTGTTCTTGTAATTTTTTTATATAATATTGGTAAAGGACATACTATAAATATTGTAAACCAAAAATTTATAAGTAAAGATGGAATAGAAATTTCAGCAAGATATACTTGTAAAATTATTAATGCTATTTCTCAAAGTCCTTTGGTTGAACTAATTAATAATCTTTCTGTTAGTTTATTTAAAAAAAAGATATCAAAAGATAATGTAATTACTTTTTTTGTAGGTGTTCCAGGTCAAATTATTGTACCATGGCATACTAAAAAAGTTAGGTTTGAGTTTTATGATGGGAAAAATCTTGTAAAAGTTATAGAAAAAGAAATTAAACTTGATAAAAATATTCCTCAATATTTGTGGAACTTAGCAGCATTATATGAAGAGCATCCAGAGTGGCAATCTGTATATATAATTGAAGAAACAACTACTGAAGAGAGTATTGGTAGTGAATAAATTTTAAGCAAATTAAAATAATTTATTTGTTATTATAAATTTTTGAAATTAAAAGTAAGTTAAAAAATACCATTAATATACTATAATCTGGGGGCAATATTAATTTATGGAATTAAAAAAAGTAATAGAAAAAAGAAGATCATACAGGGATTTGATTAGAGTAGATATAAATTTAGAAACTATACGGGAAGCTATTTATTATGCTTCATTAGCTCCATCTTGTTTCAATAATCAACCATGGAGAGTTCTTGCCTGTAATACTAAAGAATCATTAGATTTATTAAAACAAGTATATAGTAAAGGTAATGAATGGTGCTATAATGCTTCGAGTGTACTTATTATTTGGAGTAAAAAAGAATTAGATTGTGTTATAAAAGATAGAGTTTATTATTCTTTTGATACAGGAATTTTTGTTGGTTATCTTACTTTAATTTTTGAAGATTTAGGCTTTGTTGCTCATCCAATTGCAGGTTTTTCAGAAAAAAAAGTCAAGGAAATATTTAAATTTGAAGATGATATTGACATCATAACATTAATTATAATTGGTAAAAAAGCAAAAGGAGAAATAAATAAGTTTGAATTATTAAAAGATGATCAAATTGAAAAAGAAGATAGAAGACCAGAAAGAAAAGATATTTCAGAAATATTAAGTTTTGTATAGTTTATATAATTATTTATAAATTTTTGAAATTTTCATAAATTTTATTTAAACCAATTTTTATATTTTTTCTACTTGTTGCAATATTTAATCTTATAAAACCCGATCCTTCTTTACCGAATTTTATTCCTTCATCAATCCATAGTTTACACTTATTTTCAAATATATTTAATAGTTCTTCATCTTTTAATTTAAATCTATTGAAATTTAAAAATACAAGAAAAGTACCTTCGAGTTTTGTTACTTCGATTTTTGGAATATTTTTGTTTATAAACTCCTTTAAAAATAGATAATTTTCATAAATGTAATTTAAAACTTGATTTAACCAATCTTCTCCATAAGTGTATGCATAGTATGTTGCAACAATACCAAAAAGGTTAATTCCACTAAGAAGCCCATTTTTAAGTAAAACATTCATAAATTTATTATAAAGTAATTTATTTTTAATAAAAATATTTGAACAATATAATCCAGCAATGTTAAATGTTTTACTTGCTGAAGTACAGGTAATGCATAAATCGGAGATCTGTTCTGAAATAGTTGCAAAAGGAGTATATTTAAAACCAGGCATGACAAGATCACAATGAATTTCATCAGAAACAACAATAATATTATTTTTTAAACAAATATCAGCTAATGTTTTTAGTTCTTCTATAGTCCAAACTCTACCTACTGGATTTGCAGGGTTACAAAGTATTAACATTTTAGTATTTTTATCTATTTTTTTTTGTAAATCATCAAAATCCATAAACCAAGTATTATCTTTATATATTAGGCTATTATAAACAGGTGTTCTTTTATTTAATATTATAGCATCATTAAATGGATAATAGACTGGAGTTTGAATTATTATTTTATCGTTTTCTTCAGTGAATGCTTGTATTGCAAAATTAATAGCTGGGACTATACCAGCAGTTGATAAAATCCAGTCTCTTTTTATTTCAAAATTATATTTTTTAGAAAACCAATTTATAACAGCATTAAAATATTTTTCAGGTCTAATAGGATAACCATAAATTGGGTGAGTTGCTCTTTTAATAATTCCATCTTTAATTTCTTTACATACAGGAAAATCCATATCAGCAACCCAAAATGGTAAAAGATCTTCATTTTTCTTAAATAGTTTATGTCCATCCCATTTTATAGAGAAACTATTTTTTCTATTAATTGTTTTATTAAAATTATAATGCATAAAAAGACCTCAGTTTTTTATTGATTTATTAGATATTTGTTAATAAAATTTAAATTTATTTACCAAGACAGAAATTATCAAAAATATTATTGTACAATTCTTCATTATAATCTTCACCTATTAATTCCGTAATATTTCTTAAAGAATATGAAAGTTCTTCTGCAATAATGTCAAAATATTCTTTATTTTCAATTAATTTAATTGATTTTATAATTGAATTTTTTAAATTATTTAAAAATGAAAGTTCCCTTTCACTTTGTATATATGGTGGTTCATTAATTATATTGTCAAAATTAAATATTTTTGATAATATATCATTTATAATTTTAACAGAAAAGTCCTTTTCAAATAAAACTGACAAAGGGATAATCAATTTATTTGATTTATTGTCATTATTATCAGTATAAGAGTAATATTTATGATTAGTATTAAAATTGTTTTTAATCAAATTATCTTTAATAAAATTTAAATTATAAATTATATTTGAAAGATATGATTTGTTTATCAAATTATTGTTAAGAGATTTTTTTAAATTTTTAAAATAATTTGTAAGATTATTAAATGAAAATTTTTTGATATAATCTTCTAATTTTGTTTCATATTCAATATTATTTAAAGAAATATTTAGAAATGAATAAATATTTTTAAGATTTCCTAAAAGGTCAATTTTGTTAATTATAAAAATAATTTTGTCTTTATATGTTTTTATTTTATCTATATTTTCAAATGTTAATTTTTCATCAGGTGTTATAAAAAAAAGAATTATATCCGTTTCTTTTAAAATATTATCAATTTTTGTTATACCAATTTGCTCAATTGGATCTTTTGAATCTCTTAAACCTGGAGTGTCATAAATTTTTAAAGGAATATTTTTTATATTAATAAATGACTCCAGATAATCTCTTGTAGTTCCATGAATATCGGAAACAATAGCTCTATCTTCATTTATTAGCATATTAAAAAATGATGATTTTCCTGAATTTGTTGGTCCTATTATAGCAATTTTCAAACCATCATTAATTATTTTAAAATAATTTGAATTTTTAGTAAGTTTATTTATTTCTTTTAAACTTGATGTCAATATTGATTTAGTTTTTTCTAAAATAGTATTATAATCATCAAGTTCTTCTTCTGGATAATCAAGACTTGCTTCGAGATAAGAGATAGCATTAAAAAGTAGATTTTTTATATTTGAAATTTTATTTGAAAATTTTTTCTCTATGTTATTTATAGATGCTTGATAAGATAAAATTGTTTTAGAATTTATTAAATTATTAATAGCCTCAGCCTGAATAAGATCAATTTTTCCATTTAAATAAGCTTTTTTGGTAAATTCACCTTTTTTCGCATAATTAAAACCGATTCTTGTAAATATATTTGTTAAAATATATTCAACAATTTTAGACCCATGAACAGATAATTCTACCATATCTTCACCTGTATAAGATGCAGGAGCTTTATAAAATACAAAAATTCCACTATCTATAATTTTAATATCTGAAATATTATCAATATCAAATTCAATCTTTTTTTTATAAAATGGATTTATAATTTTAACATAGTAAGTGTATCTTGGTTTTATCTCTTCATATTTAATTTTTTTTGGAAATAATAATAAAGGGAAAATTTCTTTTAAAACATTTTCTCCTGAAAATCTAAAGATAGATATAGCTTTGTTTTCAGAACTTCCTGTAGAATTTGCAAAAATGATATTTTTATTTTTATCCACTTTTATATAATATTTTTTAATATAATATTTTTTAATTTAATTTTATTATTTAAATAAATAGAATAAATCTTATTTTTATTTTTTATTGGCTGAATTTATTTTTTAATTATTTTTTTTTATAATTTTTTTTATTTGTTTTTAGGAATAATTTTTAATTTTTTATAGAAATTATTTCCTTCTGATTCAGTATAAACTTCTGGATGGTTTTGTAAAACCATATGAATTATTTTTCTTTCATATGGTTCAAGTGGCTTAAAAACAAAAATTTTTTTATATTTTTTTACTTCTTCAGCTTTTTCTATAGCAATTTTTTCAAGAACTAAATTTCTTTTCTTTCTATAATCTTTGCAATCAAGAACAATTCTTGGTTCATAGCCTAAATAGTTTTTCCCCATCATGTTAAGTAATTTTTGAGCTGAAAGAAGAACTTCTGCTTGATTTGCTAAAAAGATATTATCATTTGAAGAATTGATTTTAATTACAAGATAATTGTTTTCAAAATAAGGTTTTTCAATATTTCCTTCTATTTCTAAAAAGGAAAAATAGAGATTAAAAAAATCTTTAACCATTTGATAAACAATATTTTCAAAGTTTTTTTGATCTTCAGGACTCTCAACTGTAATAATTATTTTTTCTCCAAATAGTCCTTTTTTCTTTTCAACAACTTTATATCTTATTGTATTTTTATCTATCTTTAATTCTTTTGAAGCTTTTTCTAAAGCTTCATCAATGTTTTTCCCTTCAAAAATATTCTCTTGATTAGCCATTTTTGTAAACTCCTTTTGAATCTTTTAGTATTGATTTTTATTTGATTTGTTAAAATTTATATTTGTAATATAATTTTCGATTATTGAAAAAATATTTTGTGTTGTCCAATAAAGAACAAGGCCACTTGAAAAATTATAGAAAAGAAAGAAAAACAAAATAGGCATAAGATATGCCATTATTTGTGATTGCATCTTTTGTTCAGAAGAAGTGTAAACTTGTCCTTTTGATTGAATAATAGATTGAAATATTGAAACAACAATCATAATAATAGGTAGGAGTCTTATTTCATTTCCTATAAAAGGAAGAGAAAAACTTAAACTAAAAATTACATCAGGAGAAGAAAGATCTTTTATCCATAAGAATTTAGAATTTCTTAGATTTAAATTATAAATTATAGAATTATAAAATGCTATTAAAAATGGCAATTGTAAGAAAATAGGTAAACATCCAGAAAGTGGAGAAACTCCTTCTTTTTTATAAAGTTCTGAAAGTTCAAGTTGAGCTTTTTGAGGATTATTTTTATTTCTGTTTTGTATTTCTTGAATTTTTGGAGATAATTGTGCCATTTTTTTCATTGAGATTAATGATTTTCTTGTTAATGGGTAAAGTAATACTTTAATTAACAATGATACAAAAATTATTGCAACACCATAATTTTTTAAGAAACTGTAAAAAAAATCTAAGAGAAAATTGAAAAGAAGGACAATTGGATTTAAGATTCCACCGTAATTTACAATGTTTTTAAAAGTAGGATCAATTTTAGAAAGAATTGTTCTATTTTTTGGAAGTAAATATATATCTAATTTATATTCATTATTAATAAGCTCAAATTTAGAAGGAATTATAATTACCTCATGTTTATTTTTTGATATTTGTGTAAGCATTAAATCAAATTTCATTGTATCATTTTTTTGAAAAATTAATGTGAAATAAAGGTTTGAAATTGAAAGCCATTTAAAATTATTTAAAATCTCAACTTTTCTATCTCTTAAACTTAACTTCCTATATGTATCACCAAAATAATATGAAACTTCTTGTCTATTATTTCTATTTTCAACAACATCAGAAGGTCCAAGAGTATATCCCCAAGATATTAAATTTAAAGTTGAACTATTATTCAATATTGGAATCGTATTATTTAAACCTTTTATAGAAAAGAGAATAGAAATACCATTCTCTTTAAGTGAAATTTGTTTTAAAATTTGGGTTGGATTATTATTAGCATCAAGAAAAATTTTTTTTAAAGTTACACTATTTTCATTTTTATCAATTATTTCAAAATCAATCTCTTCACTTTTAATTAAATTTTTTTGTGAAATAAATGAAGTTTCAAATGTATTAAAATTTAAAGATTCATCTTTTTCTTCTAATATCATACTGTTATTTTTAATTTTGTCTGACTTAAAATTTTTAAGTTCATAGTGAATAACTTTTCCACCGTAAGTAGATATTGTTAAAAAAATATTATTATTTTCTAAGGTTATAAAATTTTCGGGATATTTATTGGTTATAATATTTGAGTATTGTTGAATGTTTTGGTTTGTAGTAGCTTCGGGTACATTTTGTATTTGTTCTTGAGTTTTTTCATCTTTTATTTCTTCATTAATATTTTGTTTGGTGATATTTGTTGTATTTGTTTGATAGTTTGGAACCAATTTTGGTAAAATAAAAGTAAAATAAATAAAAGTAAATATAAAAACTAGAATTATAAAAAGTATAAAATTTTTTTGCATTTTTGCTCCTAATATTTTAATTTTTTTATTTAAAAATAATTTTTATAATTTTAAGGTAAAGGATCATAACCTCCTTTACTAAGAGGGTTGCACTTAATTATTCTTTTTATAGTTAAAAATGTAGCCTTAAAAAAATTATATTTTTTATATGCTCCAAGGGCATAACTCGAACATGTTGGAACAAATTTGCAGGAAGGAAGAAAAAATGGAGATATTAAGTGTTTATAAAATTGTATTAATATAATAGCAAAAAAATTTAAAATTTTGCTTATAAAATTAAGAAATATCTTAAAATAAAAGATAAATCTAAAAAAAAATTCTTCAAATTTTTTTAAAAAATTCGACAATCTCATCAAAAGCTTCTTTATAATTTGCTGGAATTTTTTTCAATATGAAAAGAAAAAAATACTTTTCTCTAATTAAATCTTTATTTTTTCTGTAAATTTCTCTAATAATTCTTTTAAAATAATTTCTTGTTACAGAATTACCTATTTTTTTAGAAACTGAAATAGCTACTTGATTAAAATTTAAATTATTTTTTAAATAATAAATTAAAAAAAAATTACCTTCAAATTTATTTTTTGTTTTAATTAATTTATTTATTATTCTATTGTCTCTTAAATGTTCTTTAAAATAAAATCTTTGGTTTACCATTATTTTGCTTTTTTAACTGAAGAAACAGTTAAAATTTTTCTACCTTTTCTTCTTCTTCTTGATAATACTTTTCTTCCATCTTTATCTTTCATTCTAATTCTAAAACCATGAGTTTTAAATCTTTTTGTATTATGTGGTTGGTATGTTCTTTTCATTTTATCCTCACTTTATAAATTTTAATTTATATAAATTTAAAAATTAAAATTATATGAATATAAACTTTTTGTTTCTATTATAAAATTTACAATAATTTATTAATTTAATATTAATACAATGTGTGTAAAAAAAATAATTTAATTTTCTATTTAGTCAAGAAAGTTTTATAAAATTAAAATAATTAATTAAAATTAATTTGGAAATAAAAAATTATTCGGAGTGATAATTTATCAAAGTTTTTATATTATATTTCCCTAATAACTTGTCATAATTTAAAAATGGAAGTCCTATAACACAAAATATTCCACTAACTTTTTTTTCATTTTCTTCTACAATATCAGCAATAGCTTTTAATGTCCCACCTGTTGCAACAAGATCATCAACTATTAAAATATTATTAACTTTTAATAAATCATCTTTATGAATTTCAATAGTTGCTTCTCCATATTCAAGAAGATATGATTTTGAGAAAGTTTTACCTGGTAATTTCCCTTTTTTTCTTGCAAGTATAAGTGGTATTTTCTTTTTAAGGCAAAATGGAGAAGCAAAAATAAAGCCTCTTGATTCAGCAGCGATAACAGCATCTATTTTTATATCTTTATAATATGATAACATTTCATTAATAATTAAGTCAAAACATTCTGGATTCATAACAAGGGAAGTAATATCATAGAATAAGATTCCTTTTTTGGGGAAATCTGGAACTTTTCTTATATTACTATCTAAAATTTTTTCAAGATTAGTCATATAAAACCCTTTTTAAAAAATTTATTCTAATCAATTGCTTTAATAATCTATTAAAAAAATATATTTTTTCAATAAAAATTTTTTTTATTTTTATATTAAAAATTATAAAATATTTTGTTTGAATAAAAAAAAAATATATATAGATTTTTTTAAAAATGAAAAACATAATTCTTATAAAACCATATATTGAAGATTTTTATGTAACTTATAACAGAAATTTTCCATATGGACTTTTTCTTGTTGGCTCTATTTTTAAAAAATATGGATTTGATGTTACTATTCTTGATTTTTCAATATTAAAGAAACAAATAATTCAATTTCCAGATTATTTAAAAGATTTAAAAGAATTTTATAGAGAGGATCAAACATCTTTTTCTCTTTTTAATAATTATTTTAGATTTGGTTATTCTGAAAATGAGATTATAAAAATAATAAAAAAAGTTATAAAAATAAAAGGTAAGCCTTTATTAATAGGAATTTCAAATTTTTCTTATCCTTATTCAATTTATGGTGATAAAATTGCACTAAAATTAAGAGAAATATATGATGGAATAATTGTTGCTGGTGGACTTGGGTCCTCATTTTTATATAAATTAAAAGATGATGAATTTGATATTAAGGATATTTATGATTTTGTTTTTACATTTGAAGCAGATCACAACTTAAAAGATTTTATAAGAATACTTAAACTTTTGTGTAAGATTGAAAATGATAATGGTATAAAGATAAACTTTGATGAAATAAAAAAGTATGAAAAAAATATAAAATTAAAAAATATATATTCAAAAAAATATGGTATAGAAATTATAAATGATTTTCCTTATGAAGAAAAAATTGAATATATTGAAAGTGATCAAATATTCAAAGATTTTATAAATGATTTAAAAATATTTTTTAATGTAAATAAAAAAAAGATAACAGATATATATCCAAATTTTTCAACAACATTTACAAGGGGATGTCCTTATAGATGTTCATATTGTTATATTTCAAAATTTAATATTCCATTTAGAAAAAGAAAAATAGAAAGTATAATTTTGGAATTAAATGCAGCCTATAATGCTGGGTTTAGGAATTTTAATGTTGATGATGATTCTTTTTTTTATGATAAGGATTATGCTTTTGAAGTATTAAAGCAGATAAAAAAGAGATTTAAAAACAAAATTTCTCTTCAGTTTTACAATGGTTTAAACTTCCATCATCTCAATGAGAGAGATTTAAAAAGAATATATAAACTTGGATTTATTAAATTTATAAGTTTTTCTATAGGGTCTATAAATATTGAAACACAAAAGAAAATAAATAGACCTGCTATATTGAAAATTGAAAAAGAGTACTTTTTTAAGAAGCTAAAAAAATATAATATTGATTCAGAGATGTTTGTTATAGCTCCACTTAAAAATCAAGAATTTTTTGATTTATATAATTCTATTTCATATATTGTAAGGATGGGGGTAAGACCTGGTTTTTCAATTTATTACCCAAATCCATATGAGAATATAGATTTTTTAGAAAAAGATTTTATTCTTTTTTTAAAAAAGGAAGCTTTCAGATCAACATCTTTAAATTTTAAAAATTTTTGTTTAAAAAGAGAGGATATACTTTTATTTTTCTTTTATGTTAGAATTCTCAATTTTCTTAATTCTTTTTTAAAAAAAAATCTATTAAAAATCTTTTTAAATTTTTATAATATAAAAAAATTAAATGGTATTTTTCAAGATTATAAATATTCAAATATAAATTATATTGATAGAAAAATTAGATTAAACAGAGAAATTTTAAGTGTCTTAAGTTTTTCAAAGTTTTTAAATATTAAAAAGATTGTTTTTTTAAATCAAATTGAGTCAAAAGATTTTAAATATGAATTGATATATAATTTTATTTCTAATAAAAATATTTTTGAAAATGGTAAAGCTAATAATTACTTAGATGAAACAAATAATAAGATTATATTTTTAATAAATTCTCTTTTAAATAGTAAACTTGTAATTTATTTTTATAGTTTTATAGATTTTGCTTTATTTTTTTTATATAGTATCTTCTTAAAATTATTTAAAAAAATATTAATCATTTTTTTCTTTTTAAAGTGTATTAATCTTAAAAAAGTTTTTCACAAATCAAAATTAATTTTTTTAAAAAATAGTTTTACAAATTTAATAAATATAGATTTTATTTTACCATATTTTAAAGAAAATAGATATTATATAAATGGAACAAGTTATTTTTATAATTTAGATGAGAAAAAATTAAAAAATTTATTTTGGCTTAAAAAACTAAAAAGTTTATTTAGTTTTGAAATAAATTTTAAGTATTTACTAAATAAAAAAATAAAAAAAATATCAATTGTTATTCCTTTTTTTGAAAGGTATAAGTATTTTTTGTTTTCTTTATATTCTATATTTTTTCAAACTATATTTATTAAAAACTATTTCTTTTATAAAACAAATAAAGATCTTATTGATTTTGAAATTATAGTAGTTGATGATGGTTCAAGAAAAATTGAAGCAAAAAATATAATAAAAAAAGTTAAAAAATATTTAAATGATAAAAATAGTTTACCTTTATTTAATAAATATTTAAAACAAATCTTTTTCTCAAATTTTCCAAATTTTATAAAGGAATCTTATAAAGCTCTTTTATTCAAAATTGGATTGTTTCAAAATAAATATGAAATAAATTTTTGTAAAAATAATATAAAAGAAAACATTAAAATAAAAAATAGAGAAATTTTAAAATATTTTAAAATTATTTTAAGGGAAAAAATAAAAGTTTTTAAGATAAAAAATAACAAAGGAGTCTCATATGCAAGAAATTATGGAATAATTAAATCAAAAGGTGATATAATTTTTTTTCTTGATTCAGATGATCAGTTTACACCAAAAAAGATAGAAAGACATATTGATGAATATAATAATAATTTTTTAATAGATGGAATAATGAATGAAGAAGGATGGATAAAAAATGGTTTATGGATAAATAAGGGGAGGGATTTTTATTTAAAAAATTATTTTGATGATAATAATTATTTAAATATAAATTTAGAAGAAATTTATAAAAAGAATAAGAATGTTTTTTCTATTAGCTCATTATCATTAAAAAAAGATTTTTTAAATTTAATAGGAAAATTAACAAATAACAAATATTTTGACACAAATAAAAAATATTTAGAAGATTTTAATTTTTTTATAAAATATTTAAAAAATAAAGATATATTTTTTATTAATGATACATTAAATTTAAAATTTGGAGGAAAAAATGATCAATTGTCTTATATTTATAGAAAAGAAATACATGATGAGTTGAAAAATTATGAATTCTTTTTATAAATAGTAGAAATTTTTTAAAATATTTTTGAAAAACACTTGACAAAACAGAATTTTTGAGTTAAAAAAATCTTAAGAAAGCTAAAAAACTTTAAGGAGATAATATGAACAAAGCAGATTTAATAGCTGCTATTAAGAAAAAAACAGATGCACCAAGTAAAAAAATTGTTGAAGATGTAATCAATGGTTTCATTGATGTTGTTAAAACTGAATTAAAGAAAAAAGGTAGTGTTCAGCTTGTAGGTTTTGGTACTTTTAAAGTTGTTGAAAGAAAAGCAAGAGAAGGAAGAAATCCAAAAACTGGTGCAAAAATCAAAATTCCTGCAACAAAAGTTCCAAAATTTGTTCCTGGAAAAGATTTAAAAGAAATTGTTAAATAGTTTTAAAAAAACCAGACCAAATAAAGGGTCTGGTTTTTTTTTAATCAATTTAAATAAAGTTTTTTAGGAGATGTTTATGAATTTTTTAGGGAAATCTATTATATCAATGAATGATTTTACGAAAGAAGAAATAGATTTTATTCTTTTAAAAAGTAAAGAGGTTAAAGAAAACAAATGGAAAAATACATTAAAAGGAAAAATAATTGCTTCCCTTTTTTTTGAACCATCAACAAGAACTAGATTATCTTTTGAAACTGCTATTTTAAAACAGGGGGGACAGATTATAGGTTTTGCTTCATCTGATGTATCTTCAACAAAAAAAGGAGAATCTCTTTCAGATTCTATAAAAAACATATCAAGATATGCAGATGCAATAGTTATGAGACATTATGTAGAAGGAGCTGCAAGGAGAGCTTCTGAGGTTACTACAAAACCTATTATAAATGGTGGAGATGGAGCAAATCAGCATCCAACCCAAACTTTGCTTGATCTTTTTACTATAAAAGAGATTAAAGGTGGTATGGAAGGCTTGAAAATAGGTTTGATGGGGGATTTAAAATTTGGAAGGACAATTCATTCTCTTTTAATGGCTTTAAGTATGTATAATTGTGAAATCTATTTTATTTCTCCAGAACTATTAAAATTACCAGATTATTATTTAAAATATCTTGATATGAAAAATATTAAGTATTATATTCTTAATGATTTTAGAGAAATTTCTGACAAGCTTGATATTTTATATTGTACAAGAATTCAAAAAGAAAGATTTTCAGATCCACTTGAATATCTTAAAGTTGCAGGTTCTTATAAAATTACAAGAGAAGATTTAAAATATTTTGGTGATGAAACTTATCTTATGCACCCACTTCCTAGGGTTGATGAAATATCACCTGAGATTGATAATGATAAAAGAGCTATTTATTTTGATCAAGCTGAAAATGGAGTTTTTGTTAGAGAGGCTATTTTAGGACTTGTGCTTGGTACAATTAGTTAAAATATTATTTTTTTGATTTAAATAAATTATATAATTTTTATATTTATGGAGGGATTATGCAGGAAAATGAAAGAGAATTTAAAGTTTTTAAAATAAAAAATGGGACAGTTATAGATCATATTCCAGCATCTTATGCAATGAAAGTTATAGAATTATTGGGCCATAAAAATGAAGGATTAATTGCAATAGGTATGAATCTCGATTCAAAAAAAATGGGGAAAAAAGATTTAATAAAATATGAAAATAAATTTTTAGAAAAAAAAGAAACAGATAAACTTGCATTGATTGCTCCTGGAGCAACTATTAATATTATTAAAGATGGAAAAGTTATTGAAAAGAGGAAAATAAATTTACCAGATAATCTTATCAATATTGTTAAATGTCCAAATCCAAATTGTATTTCAACAATTGAAAATATTGAAACAAAGTTTATTAAAATTGATGAAAAAGAAAGATCTTTTAAATGTTTTTATTGTGAAAGAGTATTTTCAATATCAACTGATATGATAAAATAAAATTTATTACTCTTTTTATAAAAACTTTATATTTTTTTATATTTTTGTTCACTTAAAATATTTTAAAGGGGTTTATTTTTGAAAAAATGGCTTATTTTTGAGTCAGAAGTTGAGGAGATATTAAATTTTAATGATAAATTAACTTTTATATTAAAAGATTCGAAATTTTTAAATAATGAAAACTCAAGCTTTACAGATATAGGTTATATTGATAAATATCAAGTTATTAACGTAATTAATTATGGTGGGAATAAACTTCATATAACAGATCAATACTATTTTCATACTGATATAATTGCTTTTGATGATTTTAAGGTTAAATGTAAAATAGATTTATTTAATAGATTAAAAATAAAAAAATCTAATTATTTTAATCAAATATTCCAAAATGAGTTTGAAAAATATTTTTATAAAAAAAAATATACGTTTTTTGCAACATCATATTATTCTTATTTTATTTTTGATATAGAAGATGATTTTGAAATAGATAATATAAATCAGATTTTGTTTCATATTAAAGAAAGAATCTTTTTCCCATTTTATATTCTTTCAAAATTTTATTATGAAAATAGATATTTTATTTATTTCTTTATTGATATATTTTTTGATAAGATTTTTGAGATAAATTATTATGATTTACCATTTTTTTTATGGGAAAAGAGAAGAGTATATTATGGTAATTATTTATATGATATATTAAATAAAAATATAATTGAAATAATAAAAAATGATTATGATTTTGTTTTTTTAAATATTTTTAAAGAAAAAGGTTTTAGTTTAATAGTATCTAAAAATATTTTTGAAAAAGTTTTAAAGGAAAAAAAAGTTGATTTAAAAAACGAATTTATTGAAAGCATAAATTTTGTTGAAATATATCCTAATAATATAAAAGCTTCACAATTAGTTAAAAAAGAAAATGAATATAAGTATAGAAATGAAAGTGATATAATAAATTTATACACAAATTTATTAAAATATTTAAAAAATATTTGATTATCTAAAAATTTATATTATCTAATTTTTTTAGAAGAATTATTATTTTTTCTAAAAAAGTTAACTAAAATTATTTTTAAAAATAAAAAATAAAATTTAAATAGTTAGAAATATGGAAAAGAAGAAAAGATTTTTAAATGGGTATTTTTATCCTGCAGATATTACTGTTATGATTACAAGTTTTGTTTTTGCAATTTTTTCTTTATTAAATATAAATAAAGTAAAGATAAAAGTTCTTGGGATCTTAATTGATAGAGAAATTTACTTTTTTTTAGTGTTTCTCTTTTTAATAATTTTTCAATTAATTTTTATAAAATTAACAAATTCATCTAAAAATAAGGTAGTAAGATTTTTTAGATTTTTTTATGTTCAAGCATTTTATATAATATTTTTTAATGAATGCATAACTCTTTCACAACTTTTTTATAACAATAGCTCTTTAGACTCTTATTTTGCGTATCTTGATTATATTATTTTTCATTTTCAACCTTCATTAACTCTTTTTAAAGAGTTTTATGGAATAAAATGGGTAAATGAACTTTTTTTCTTTTCATATTTTTTTTATTATTTTTTAATAACTTCTGGATGGTGGTTTCTCTATTTAAGTGGTAAAGAAACTCAAGCTCAATTTGGGGTATGGCTTGTTACAACCTCTTTTTGTTTTTTATATATTTTTTATGCTTTATTTCCTGTTAAAGGTCCAAAATTTTATTTTCCAGAATTAAAAGAGTTATGGTATCATCATTTTGAAGGGTATTTTTTTACAAATCTTATGCGAAATATTTTTGATAAGGCAAACCTTGGAGGAGCTGCTTTTCCCTCTTCGCATGTAGCAATTTCATTAATTGCTCTTCTTTTAAATAGAAAACTAAATAAATATTTAATGCCTATATATTTTCCATTTACTGTGACTCTTTTTATTTCAACTATTTATATTTATGCTCATTATTTTATAGATGTATTAGGTGGAATTTTTTTTGGTATTATTTTATTTGAATATGTACCTCTTTTATACAGGTATTATGAAAATTTAAATATTATTTTTACGAAATTTTTGAGTAAATTTTTAAAAGTTGAAAACGCTTACTATTATGTAAAAGTATAGATTTTTATAATATTAGAAAATATTTTTATATTAAAATTAATATTATAAAAATTACTAACTTAAATAAATTTTGAAAGAGGGTTTATTTTTGAGTATAAAAATTTTATTTGTTGATGATGATAAGGCTATTTGTGAGATAGCAAGAAATGTTTTCTCTCTTTTGAAAAATGTTGAATTTAATACTGCTTCTAATGAAAAGGAGTTTTATGAATATATAAATGAGATTGAAATATCAAATTCAATAATTGATATTTTAATTGTTGATTTAAGATTTAAAAAAAAATTAAGCGGTGTTTCAATTATTGAAAAGATAAAAAATAAAAAGTTAGCTTTATTTATAATAGCAATTTCTGGTTTTATTGAAGAAACAACACTTATAGAATTAATAAATCTTGGAGTTGATAAATTTTTTGAAAAACCTATAAATTGGAAAGTTTTTTTATCATTTATTAAAAGAATTATACCATATATAATTGATAAAAAACAAAAAAATAGAAGGTTAATAAAATTTAAAAGTTTAAAATCATCTATAATTATTGAAAATGACCTTGATAATATTTTACCTGTTTCATATTGGTGCATTATGGATATAAGTGAAAGATTATCAGAAACAAGAATTAATTCGATAGTTGTTGGGTTATCTGAAGTAATTACAAATGCAATGGAACATGGAAATTTGAAAATATTACCTGAGGAAAAGCAGAGGTTAATAATCGAAGGAAAGCTCGAAAGTGAGTTTAAAAAAAGAGCAATTGATGCAAATACTGAGGGAAAATATGTATATATAGAAAAAATATTTTCAGAAAATAGTGCAACTTTTATTGTTGAAGACAAAGGAGAGGGTTTCCTTGAAGATAATAATTTAAATAATCTAATAAATACATCAACATATTTTGGTCGTGGTCTAAACATGGTTAAAATTATATTTGATGAGGTTATTTTTGAGAAAAAAGGAAGTAGAGTAATTTTAAAGTTGTATTTTTAATATTTTCTATTTTTTAATTTTTTTTATATAAATTTTAAAATAATTTAAAACATATTTTAAAAATAATTTGGAGCTTCTTTTCTAATTTCAATATCATGAGGGTGAGATTCTTTTAATGAAGAATTTGTAATTTTTATAAATTTTGCTTTTTCTTTCAAATCTTTTAAATCAGTTGCACCAATATATCCCATTCCTGATTTTAATCCTCCAACAAGTTGGAAAATTATATCTTCAACTTTTCCCCTTAAAGGAACAGAACCTACAATTCCTTCTGGGACAAGTTTATTATTTTCAGAATCTTCCTGAAAATATCTATCTTTACTCCCTTTTATCATTGCATCTATTGAACCCATACCTCTATATATTTTATATCTTTTACCTCCCATAATAACTATCTCACCAGGAGCTTCCTCAGTTTGAGCTAATAAATTACCAAGCATAACAGCATGAGCCCCTCCTGCTAAAGCTTTTACTATATCTCCTGAGTATCTTATTCCACCATCAGCTATGATTTTAACATTACTATTTTTTAAAGCTCTTGATACTTCAAATATTGCAGTAAGTTGAGGTACTCCGATACCTGCAACTACCCTTGTAGTACATATAGAACCAGGGCCAATACCAACTTTAACAATATCAGCTCCACAATCTTTTAAAAACAAAGCTGCATCGTATGTTGCGATATTTCCAGCTACAACTGGTATATCAAAATTTGATTTTATCCATTTTACAGTTTCTCCAACATTTTTGGTATGTCCATGAGCAGTATCAACTACGATTAAGTCTACTTCATTTTCTATAAGAATTGGTACTCTTTTTTTTGCATCATCTAAAACTCCACAAGCTGCACCAACCAACAATCTATTTTTAGAATCTCTTGCAGCATTAGGAAAATTAATTTCTTTTAAAATATCTTTATAAGTTACAAGCCCTTTTAAAATACCATTTTTATCTATTATTGGTAATTTTTCTATTTTGGATTTATTCATAATTGTTTTTGCTTCTTCAAGATTTATAGGTTCATAAGCATAAATGAGTTTTTCAAATGGTGTCATAATTTTATTTACAGGAATTTCAAGGTCTTCCACATATCTTATATCCCTATTTGTAAGCATTCCAACAAGATTCATGTTTTTATCAACAACAGGAAAGCCATTAATATTATTTTCTTTCATTATTTCTAATACTTCTTTTATAGTGTTTTCAGGGTGTATTACAATAGGATTTGTTATTATACCTGATTCAAACCTTTTTACTTTGTAGACCTCTTTTGCTTGTTCTTCGACAGATAAATTTTTGTGTATTATTCCAAATCCACCCTGACATGCTAAAGCGATAGCCATTTCAGATTCAGTAACTGTGTCCATTGCAGCTGAAATAATAGGAATATTTAGTTTTATTTTTTCATGTAGTTTTGAAGAAACATTTACTTTTGATGGAGTAACTTCAGAATACAAAGGTAAAAGTAAAACATCATCAAATGTTAATCCTTCGAAATTTATAAAATTCTCCATTTTTACCTCACATTATAATTAAAAAAATTATATTTATCTTTTTTAATATTAAATTTATTTTAATAAAATAACTTTAAGAACTTAAAGAATATAAATTCTCTTTATTAATTTTAAGGAGTTACTCTATTAATATCTCTTGGATACATTGAAGCTTCTTTTACATTTTCAAGCCCACATGTTTTTGCTGTTAATCTTTCAAGACCAATTGCAAGACCACCATGTGGGGGTATCCCATATTTATGCATCTGAAGATAAGATTCAAAATCTTCCGGTTTTAAACCAAATCTTATGAGTTTTTCAACCTGCATATCATAATCATGAATTCTTTGACTACCTGTTGTGACTTCAAGTCCTCTAAAAAGGAGGTCAAATGATTCTGTTACTTCCTTATTATCTTTTGTTTCCATTGTATAAAAAGGCCTTTTTATTGTTGGGAAATGGGTTGCAAAAACAAATTCAGTATCATGATTTTTTAAAGCCCATTCATAAATAAATCTTTCTTCATCAGGTGAAAGATCAGGTTCATTTCTGTAATCCTTTTTAGTTTCGTTGTAAAAAATATCATGTATTTCTTTTATAGTAAGAGAAACAAAATTTTCTGTTTTTGGAAGTTTGATTTCTAAAAGATCTATTTCGAATTTATAAAATGTAGGAAGATAGTAATCGTATAAAAACTTTAAAAAACCTATTTCAACTTGAATAATATCTTCAAAAGAATCAATATAACCCATTTCTAAGTCAAGCGAAATGTATTCATTTAAATGTCTTGATGTGTTATGTTTTTCTGCTCTAAAAACAGGAGCTATTTCATAAACTCTTCCAAATATTCCCACTCCATATTGTTTATAAAATTGAGGTGATTGGGCTAAAAAAACCTCCTTATCAAAATATGGAAGTTTGAAAATATTTGTTCCTCCTTCTGCACCTGCAAAAACAATTTTTGGTGTATGTATTCTTGTAAAGCCGAGTGATGTAAGATAAATTGAAAAGGAATTTGCTATAGCTTCTGCTATTTTAAAGATAGCTCTCTTTTTTGGATGCCTTAAGCTTATTGGTCTAAAATCAAATTCAGTATCCTGTTTAACATTTAATTCTTTTTTATTTATTTCAAAAGGAGGTGTTTCTTTTGGCCTATGGATAAGTGAAATTTCTAAAACTCTTATTTCTATATTTTGAGGAAAAATAGATCTATCTTTTAAATTTGCTTCTCTTTTTAACCCTTTAACTTTAACAAAATCTCCTTCTTGAAATGAAGTTATATTAAGTTTTTGTAAATCTTCTTCTTCAACAACAAGTTGTACACATGATCTATCAAGTCTCAATATTATAAATGAAACATTTGGTAAATTTCTTATCCTATGTATTGCTCCTTTTAATATAATTTCTTGGTCTTTACTAAAGATGTCCTGTGTATAAAAAGGAAGTTCAAAATCTTTAAGTGGATTTAATAAAGGAATAAAATTAGAAAAATTTTTCTTTTCTTCATTACTTATAATTTTCATATATAAAAACCTTTTTGATTTTTAATCAAATATATTAATTTTTATCTATTTGTCAAATGTATATTTTCTATAATATTTTTAATTCAAATTATTTTTATTAATTCATAAATTTATGATTTAATTTAAAAGATTTGATTTTTGTTAATTTTTATATTAAATATATTAAGGAGTTGATTTAAATTAAAATAAGAGAAAAAATGAAAAGTGATGTTTATTTTATAAATTTTAAAAGTATAAACAAATCTATTTTGAACTATATTGATAAAGCTTTTTCATCGGTAAAGTATAGTATAAAAAAAGATTCTCTTGTTGCTTGTAAAGTTCATTTTGGAGAACCAGGGAATACAACCTATATAAGACCAGTATATATAAGAAGAATTGTTGAGAATATATTAAAAGCAGGAGGAAAGCCATTTTTAACAGATACGAATACATTGTATAAAGAGGGAAGGTCAAATGCTGTTGATTTTATAAACTCAGCTATCTATAATGGTTTTGGTTTTGATTCTGTTGGAGCTCCTATAATTATTTCTGATGGATTAAAATCTAACAATAAAATTTATATTGAAACAAAAGATTCAAAATTTTTTAAAAAAATATCTATAGGTGGCGATATTTATTTTACAGATGAAATTGTTGTTGTTTCTCATGTTAAAGGACACATAGCCGCTTCTTTTGGAGGAGCAATTAAAAATATTTCAATGGGATTTGCAACAAGAGCAACAAAGCAGCAGATGCACGGTGATGTTAAGCCTGTAAATAATTATGAAAAATGTAGAGCATGTGGGTTGTGTATAAAATATTGCCCTGCTGATGCTATAAAAATAAAGAGTTTAAAAGATATAAAAAATAAAATTAGTATAATTAAAGATAATGAAATAGAAAAGAAAGTTGCTTATTTTGATTATGATAAATGTATTGGATGTGCTGATTGTATTGCAGTTTGTCCATATGGAGCTTTAAAAATTTTATGGAATGAAAGTACAGAAAATTTTTTAAAAAAAATGGGAGAAGTAACTTACTATTTTTTGAAAGAATTGAATAAAAATATTCTATATATAAATTTTATAACTGATATAACTCCAAATTGTGATTGTATGAATTTTTCTGAGTATCCAATATCACCAGATATTGGTATATTGTTTTCATTTGATCCTGTTGCTATTGATAAATCATCTATAGATCTTATAAAAGAACAAGCTGGTGTAGATCCTTTTAAAAATTATAGACCAGAAATTGATTATGATATTATTTTTGATTATTGTGAAGAAAAAGGGATAGGAAATAAAAATTATGATCTTATAAATGTTTTATAGGTTTATATATTAAAAAGAAATAAAGAAAACTTTAAATATGAATTAAGCTTAAAATATAAAAGGAGTTAATTATGGAAAATCAAAGATTTGAAACTTTTAGGAAAGGTTTATCTTTAAATTTCAAGATTAATGCAATTATAGTCATTCTTGTTATTTTACTTATACTTGTATTAATTTTACCAACATTACATTTTATAAGAATTTCTATAATAAACATAAGAAATGGTGAACTTTATGATAAAATAACTTTAGCAAAAGAAATCTTTGATTCAAGCATTGAAGATTTAAAATTAATAGGATCTATGATTTTTTCTGGTCAACATTTTAATGATTTTATAGATAGGAAAAGAGAGGATGTTGGACAGGTTGAAAAATGGGTTGAAGAAACTATTAAAACTCATCCTTTTGTAAGAGAATTTGAAATTGTTGATTCAAATGGAAATATATGGTGGTCAAACTTAAAAGAAATAATAGGGAAAAATGTTTCTGATAGAGAATATTTTAATGATATAAAAGAAATTCCATTTCCAAGTAAGTGGTATAAATCAAAGCAATTTAATACTCCCCAAATTGTTTTTTCATATAAAAAACAAAATAGCAAAGGTGAAAATTTTTATTGTTTAGTTTTTATTGAAATTAATCGATTTTGGAAAGCTCAATTATCAAAAATTAATGCTGGAAAGACAGGTTATGTCTTTATTTTAGATTTTAATGGCATTTTTGTATGTCATCCTAAAGAAGATTTAATTTTACAGGATCTAAGTAATGAGGAAGGTGTAAAAAAAATGCAAAGTTTAAAAATTCTTGATGATAATTTAAAAAATAGAGT